>Ga0172375_10002814_pt1 | contig 26873 bp, 25 predicted proteins | sample LakKiv1m_FD_114537 | JGI IMG/M metagenome (GOLD analysis project Ga0172375, IMG submission 114537) | Freshwater microbial communities from Kabuno Bay, South-Kivu, Congo - kab_092012_11.1m | ecosystem: Environmental > Aquatic > Freshwater > Lake | place: Democratic Republic of the Congo...
CTCCAGCCGGGTCGCGGCCGAGACCTGTTGCTCGAAGCGCACCCGGTAGCCGATGGTCTGGCCCACGGCCTCGCCACGTTGCGTTGCCATGTAAGAGGCGGTGAGCCGGGCGGCCAGGCGGCGTGGTTCGAGCATGATGATGCTTTGGCCACGGAGCCAAGGTTCATCGAGCAGAGCCGACGGGACCACGGTGGTCTTGCCGGAGCCGGGCGGCGCGGCGAGCACCACGGCCGGATGCTTTTCGAGAGCGGCGCGCAGTTCCGGCAGGATGTCGTGGATCGGGAGCCTGGTCACAAGGTCTCAGTACGGCAAGGGTTGGTAGCGGCCCAGCTCCGCCAGCAGGTGGAGCATCTTCGCGTGGTGCGAGCCGGCCCAGTAAATGCGGCCGCAGCCGGGGCAGCGGCGGAAGCTATGGTAATACTTTTTGGTGAGCGGCTCAAGGAGGTGGAGGATTTCCGCCTTGGCCACTTCATGCAAGACGGTGTTGCAGCGCAGGCAGCGGCCAAAGGGAAGCATCTCTTTGGCGAGGCCGTAAAAATGGAGAATTTCTGCCAGTTGTCTGGTCGGCAAGGATTCGCGCACCAGATGGCCATGCTCAACGTTCTTGCGCTTTAAAAGCTGAACGTCGCGGGTCAATAAAATCCGCTGTTGTTTGCCGCATTCCCCGGCCAGTTTTTCGTCATGCCAATCCGGATTGAAGTGGGTGTCGAAGCCGGCCATGCGGAGTCGGGCAGCGAGCTTGGCCACGTTGTGGTCGATGAGGAAACGAATCGCCGGCAAGGGCGTGGGCCGCAGTCTGGTGGCCACGGTGACGTCCACCGGCGGGCTGAGCGGGGCCACGGTGAGTGCATCGCCCGGGGCCAGCAGGTAGCCAAAATCGGTCTCCCCGCCATTGGCCATGAGGCGCCCCACCTCGGTGTGGGGTACGCCGAGGGCCTCGATTACATCCTTGACCGAGGCGCGGCGGGCAATCGGATAACGGATGACTGGCGCGCCAGCCTGGCGTCTGCCAACCAACTCGCCGAGCCAGCCCTGGAAGGTGATGGTGGCGTCCTGCATCGATGATGACGTCATGTTTCAGTGTAACAAAGTGATCCGGCTTTGTGCGGCAAAGTTTCCCGCCGCTCCCGGTCAAGGGGTTGCAATGGGGGAAGAAGCTGGTAGAGTAGGGCGGATTCGCACGAAGGAGAGCAGCCCATGGCGTCAGCCCCCGGTATCATCGACTTTCATGCCCATGCCTTTCCCGACCCGGTGGCTGCCCGCGCCATTCCAGCGCTGGAGCACGCCGGCCAGGTCACGGCCCTGCTCGACGGCCGGCTCGCTTCGCTGCTGGCCAGCATGGACCGGGCCGGCATTGCCCAGAGCGTCATCTGTTCCATCGCTACCCGGCCCGAGCAGTTCGCCTCGATCATCTCCTGGTCGAAGTCTATCCGTTCCGAGCGGCTCATCCCCTTTCCTTCTTTCCACCCCGCGGCCCCCGACGCGGTTGAGCAGATTGCCGCGATCCGGGCCGCTGGTTTCCCGGGCCTCAAGATGCACCCCTACTACCAGGAGTTCGTGCTGGACGAGGAGCGGATGTGGCCGCTTTACGAGGCCATGGCCGCGGCCGGTTTGATCCTGGTGATGCACACCGGCTTCGACATCGGCTTCCCGCGGGAGCGCATCTGCGACCCGGAGAAGATCGTGCGGGTGATCGAGCGGGTGCCGCAGCTCAAGCTGGTGGCCACCCACCTTGGCGCCTGGGATGACTGGGACGCGGTGGAAGAACTGCTTATCGGTCGCTCGCTCTACATGGACATTTCCTACAGCCTCCAGTTCCTTGACCGGGAGCGGGCAAGGCGGATGATCCGCAACCATTCGGCCGCGTATGTCCTTTTCGGCACCGATTCGCCGTGGGCGGACCAGGGGGGAGTGGTCGGGCTGCTCAAGGCATTGCAGCTTGATGCAGCGGAGGAGAAGGCCATTCTCGGTGGTAATGCCGCTCGGCTCCTGGTTGGCACCTAGGGGGTTAAGGGCTTCAGGGAGAAGGCCCGGCGATTACTCATCAAGCCATGCCCTTGCCTCATCCATGCTCTTGACCACCTTGAGCGGGATGGGGTGCTGGTCGATTTCGCAGAGGATTTCATACATGCGGCCCAGGCCAAAAGCAAGGTCCCCGGTCACGACAATGGCGGTTTTGCCGTTTGGCCGCAGGTGCCCATAGCTTTGCGCGATGGAGAGTACCTGGCGTAATTGTTCGGTTGATAGCGTGGTTAGGTCGGTTGCGCGGATATCCCAGATGAGCTTTGCGGTGCAGCCGTCGCGGTAAAATTCTTTGATCGCGTCAATTAATTCTTCGGCCGTAATCCTCCCCGTCACCTCAAGGATGGTAAGTTCCCCTTTTTTTTCGTGTTGCTTTTGAACGGGCATGCCAAAGTCCCCTACGTGGGTTACGCGGCTAAGAACGTCAAGGTTATTCTCGCTTATTTTCGCAAGATTCTGTGCCTGCGCCAAGAGAAAAATAAGGAGGTCGGTTCAGGTCCAGCGGCAGGATGTTGAGGGGGTAATATCGTGAGGATGTCGATGGTGGGCGCTTTAGCGGTGGACAGCCTCGGCGCGTATCGGCCGGGGCAGCAGCGCGGCAAGCAGGATGGCAGTGGTGGTGCCGGCGGCGGCCATGAGGAAGCTGCTGCCGAAGCTGCCACTCGCCTCGGCGAGCCAGCCGGCCAAGGCCGGGCCGCTGATCTGCCCCCAAGCGAAGATGAAGGTGATGAGGCCGAAGACCCGGCCGGCGCGGTCGCCGGCATAATCACCTACCAGCGCCGCCATGATCGATGGGATGCTCCACGCCACCAGCCCGTAACAGCCGATGGCGAGCCAGAGGAAGGGGAGCGGCAGATGAAAGGCCGCCAGCAGATAGGCCATGGTCTGCATGGCGAAAACCACCATGAGCGCGGTTTTGCGGCCGATGCGGTCGGAGAGTCCGCCGAAGACCGGGCCGGAGAGGAGGCTCAAGCCGCCGACCCAGGACCAGAAGGTGCCGGCTGCGGTTTCATTGAAGCCGTGATCCTGCATTAGTGCGGTGACGATGAAAGTGGCGAAGATCACATAGGTGAAGCCGAAGAGGAAGTAGATGGCACCCAGATGCATGACGGTGCGCTTTGACAGCTCGCGACCGGGCAGCGCCGGGCCGGTTGGCTCCCCTTTGCCGCTGCCGTATGGGGTGAGACCCAGTTTTGTCGGCGAGTTGCGCAGCATCACGGCGCAGACGCACGCCACGGCCAGCACCAGCAATCCCAGCACCTGCCAGCTGAGTCGCCAGCCCTCGGCACCGCTCTGGTTGAGATATGGTACCAGCTTGCCGGCCAGCAGAATTGCAAAACCACTGCCGATCACCACATAACCCGTGGCCTTGCCGCGGGCCGAGCGTCGGAACCAGGAGGAAACCAGGGTCATCATCGGCACGTTGGCTGCGCCGCTGCCTATGCCGGTGAGGGTGTAGAGCAGCAGCAGGGCCGGATAGGAAGCGGTACGGCTGATGCACAGCATGGAGCTGCCGATGAGGAGAAGCGCGGTGGTGATGACCCGCCGCTGGCCGAAGTGTTCGGCCAGCCTCCCGCAGCAGAGTACTGCCACCAGATAACCTGCGAAATTAAAGGTGCCAATGTAGCCCATCTGGGCGTAGGAGAGCGTGAGGCTCTTGCCCATGGCCGGCAGCAGCATGCCGAGGGCGAAACGGCCCAGTCCCAGGGCGGCGAAAACACAGAGGGTGCCGCTCCAGACAATGTGCCAGCCATAATGGAACCGCGCGGCAGGCTGGGTCATATCGAAGTTAACGGCGGGCTGCGGCCAGGGCGGCCGCAAAACCTGGGGCCGAGCGGGCGATCACGTGATCCTCCACGCAGAAGGCTAGGCGGAAGTAGCCCGGCATGCCAAAACCCCGGCCCGGTACGCCGAGGATCTTCTGCTCGGCCAGGATGGCCACGAAGGCGGCGTCATCGGCGATGGGCGATTTGGGGAAGAGGTAGAAGGCGCCCTTGGGCGGCACGAAGTCATAGCCTGCCTCGGAAAGCACCTGGCAGAAGAGTTCGCGTCGCCGGGTGTAGATCGAGCAGTCTACGGTCACTCCTTGCAGCTCCGCCACTACCCGTTGCATGAAGGCCGGGGCGTTGACGAAACCGAGGATGCGGTTGGCCAGGGTCATGGCGCCCAGGAGCTGCGCCTTGCCCTCGATGGCGGGATGCACGGCAATATAGCCGATGCGCTCGCCGGGCAGCGAGAGGTCCTTGGAGTAGGAGGAGACGATGATGGCATTTGCGTAGGCGGCGAAGACGCTGGGCACGGTGTGGTTGTCGTAGACGATCTTGCGGTAGGGCTCGTCGGCGAGGAGATAGACGGTCTGCGGCGCCTTGTCAAGCACGGCGGCCAGCCCTGCCAGTTCGGCGGCCGAGTAGATCTGGCCGGTGGGGTTGTTGGGGCTGTTGATGATGATCGCCTTGGTCTTCCCCGTGATGGCCGCCGCGATGGCCGCAAGATCGAGGCTGAAGTCCGGCTTGGTATTGACGATCTTGGTTACCCCGCCGTGGTTGTCGATATAGAAATTGTACTCGACGAAGAAGGGGGCGAGGATGATGACCTCGTCGCCGGGGTCGAGCAGCGCCTTCAGGGTGACGTTGATGGCACCGGCGGCGCCTACGGTCATCAGCAGGTCGTCGGCGCCGACGGTCATGCCCTGTTCGCTGCCGATCTGCTTGGCCACCGCCTCGCGGACAAAGGGGTAGCCGCTGTTGGCCATGTAGCCGTGGGTGCCGGGCCCTTCGGCGGCCAGCACCTTGTGTACCGCGTCAAGATATTGGGCTGGCGGCGTGAGGTCGGGGTTGCCGAGGCTGAAGTCACAGACCTGCTCGGCGCCGTACTGGGCCTTGAGTTTGGCGCCTTCCTCGAACATCTTGCGGATCCAGGAGGCGCGTTCGGCAAAGGCGGTCATTTTCTGGGAGATGGCCATGGGTGTACCTTTTTGTTTTTATGTTGTTGCCGACGTCAAACCAACTAAAGAAGCCTTGATGGCGTAGCGTAGAGGTTCAGATCCGCGAAGCGCAAGGGGTGAAGAGTGAGGCGTACAATGGGTACGCCGCAGCGACGAGGCCCGCTGCGCGACAAAGGAGATGGGCCTTTACGCTACGCCATTACAGGGTGCGTTTGTCGATCACTCGCTTGGCCTTGCCCTCGCTGCGCTCCAGGCTCTTTTCCTCGACCAGCTTGACCTCGACGCCGATGCCCAGTTCCGAGGCGAGCCGGCGCTTGATCTCGTCGATGAGTTGGCGCTGCTTTTTCATCTCGTCGAAGAAGATCGACTCGATCACCTCGACCAGCACAGTGATCTTGTCCAGGCGGCCGTCGCGTTCCACCACGATCTGGTAGTGGGGCTTGGTGCCCTCGATCTCGAAGAGCACCGCCTCGATCTGCGACGGATAGACGTTGACGCCCTTGATGATAAGCATGTCGTCGCTGCGGCCCAAGACCCGTTCCATGCGGGCCAGCGTCCGGCCGCAGGGGCAGGGTCCAGGGATCAGCCGCGTGAGGTCGCGGGTCCGGTAGCGGATCACCGGAAAGGCATCCTTGGTCAGCGTGGTGATCACCAGTTCGCCTATTTCGCCCGGGGCCACTGGCTCCAGGGTCTCGGGGTTGATTACCTCGATGAGGAAGTGGTCCTCGTTGAGGTGCAGGCCGTGGCGCTCCTGGCATTCGCCCGCCACGCCGGGCCCCATCACCTCGGAGAGGCCGTAGTTGTCGGTGGCGATGATATTGAGCCGGTTCTGGATCTCGGCCCGCATCGCCTCGGACCACGGTTCGCCGCCAAAGAGGCCGAATTTGAGGCAGAGGGCATTGCGGTTGATGTTCATTTCCTCCATGGCATCGGCGAGCAGCAACGCATAGCTTGGGGTGCAGACCAAGGCGGTGGTGCGGAAATCCTGCATGATCTGGAGTTGGCGTTTGGTGTTGCCGCTTGAGATCGGGATGACCGAGGCCCCGACCCGCTCCGCCCCGTAATGGAGGCCGAAACCGCCGGTGAACATGCCGTAGCCAAAGGCGATCTGTACTACGTCGTCCTTGGTCACCCCGGCGGCCGTGAGTACCCGCGCCACCATGCTGGACCAGCGTTTGATGTCGTTGGCGGTGTAGCCCACCACCGTGGCCTGGCCGGTGGTGCCGGAGGAGGCGTGCACCCGCACCACGTCGCGCAGCGGCACGGCGAATAAGCCATAAGGGTAGTTGTCGCGCAGATCCTGCTTGGTGGTGAAGGGGAGGGCGCGGAGTTCGTCAAGCGAGCGGAAGCCGTCGGGGTTGATGCCCAGTTCCTTGAATTTCTGGCGGTAGAAGGGCACATGGGTGGCGACCCGGAAAAGCGTGGACTGGAGGCGCTCCAGTTGCAGTTGCTGCAGGTCGTCGCGGGTCATGCATTCGTATTCCTGTTCCCAGTACATAGCCTCCCTCCTTGGGTTATTCCACATCGCGGCCCAGGTACGCGCGCTGCACGTCCTTGTTGGCCAGGAGCTCGTCCGCCGAGCCTTCCACGATGATCTTGCCGGTTTCCATTACATAGCCGCGATTCGCGATCTTGAGCGCCGCCTTGGCATTTTGTTCGATGAGCAGCACCGTGTTGCCTTCTTCCCGTAGCCGGGTGATGATCTGGAAAATATTTTTGACGATGAGTGGGGCCAGGCCGGTGGAGGGCTCGTCGAGCATGATCAGCGAGGGTTGGGCCATGAGCGCCCGGCCCATGGCGAGCATCTGCTGTTCGCCGCCGGAGAGCGTCCCGGCCAGCTGCTCTTTGCGCTCGACCAGCACCGGGAAGAGAGTGTAAATCTTGTCGAGTTCTGCCGTAAGATCGTAGCCCTTGTTGCGGTACTGCACATAGCCGCCCAGCACCAGGTTTTCGCGCACGCTCATGGTGGCGAAGACCTGGCGGCCTTCCGGCACCAGCGAGCAGCCGCGGGCCACGATTTTTTCCGCCGGGATTCGCGCGATGTTTTCGCCCTTGAGCTGGATTTCGCCGGCAATGGCGCGCACCAGGCCGGTGATGGTGGCAAGCAGGGTGGTCTTGCCGGCCCCGTTGGCCCCGATCAGGGTGACGATCTCGCCGGGGTTCACATGGAGCGAGATGCGCTTCAGGACCCGCAGCTTGCCGTAGCCGGCCTCCAGGTTCTTAATCCGCAGCATCTTCCTCTCCCAAATAAATTCGGATCACTTCCTTATTCTGCTGGATGTTGTGCGGGGTGTCCTCGGCGATCTTCTGGCCGAAGGAGAGCACCACGATCTCGTCGGAGATGTCCATGACCAGCGACATGTCGTGTTCGACCAAGAGCACGGTGATGCCACGGTCGCGGATGGTGCTGATCAGCCGGGCGACCTCGGCGGTCTCGTAAATGTTGAGGCCGGCAGCGGGTTCGTCGAGCAGGAGCAGGGTCGGCTCGGCGGCGAGTGCCCGGGCGAATTCCACCGCCCGCTGCTGGCCAAAGGCCAGGCTGGTCGCCTCGCTGTCGGCCAGGTCGGCGATGCCGAGCAAGGCGAGAAGTTCCATGGAACATTCGCGAATCTCCCGCTCCTCGCGCAAGGTGCTCGGCAACCGCAGCATCCCAGCCCAGAAGCCGGCGTGGCTCCGGCAATGGCGGCCGATCATTACATTTTCCAGGGCGGTCAGGCCGGGATAGAGTTTGATGTTCTGGAAGGTGCGGGCCAGGCCGCGGCCGGCGATGCGGTGCGGTTCGAGCCCCTGCACTGGCTGGCCGCCAAAGTGCACGCTGCCCTCGGTGGGCGCGAAGGTGCCGGCGATGCAGTTGAAGAGCGTGGTCTTGCCCGCGCCGTTGGGGCCGATCACTGCCTTGATCTGGCCCGCTTGCACGGCGAAGCTCACGTCGTTCACCGCGTGCAGGCCGCCGAAGCGTTTATGGACATGGTTGAGCTCAAGCAGCGCCATGGCCGTCTTTCCGGAAGAGTTTCCTGAGTTCGCGCAGGATGCCGCGGTGCAGCAGGCCATTGGGGGCAAAGAGCATGATGACGATGAGGATGGTGCCGAAGACCGCGTCGTCGTAAGTGCCGAAGAAGCCGCGCAGGGAGAGGAAGTTGAGTACCACCCCCATGGTGAGGGCGCCCCAGAGGTTGGCCATGCCGCCGATGGCAACAATGGCCACATAGCGTACCGACTTCATGATGCTCGCCTCGGAGGGGCCGATGCCGCCGTTGAAATGGGTGAGGAAGACGCCGGCGACCGCGGCCAGCACCGCGCTCAGCACGAAGGTCTGCAATTTGCAGCGGGCGGTGTCCACCCCCATGGCGCGGGCTGCTTCCTCGGAGCCGTGGATGGCGCGCAGCGCCCGGCCGATGCGGGAGTGGATCAGCTGGGAAAGGAGCAGCATGGCCAGCAGCACCATTGTCCAAGCGATGTAGTAGTTGCTGGTGCGGTCGGCAAAATTGCCGCTCACCGTGAGCCCCGGCAGCAGGGTGAAACCAGGTACTTCGGAGATGCCGTCCGCCTCGCCGAAGAGCGGGGTGGCCAGCGCCACCCGGAAGATGATGATGCCGAAGCCCAGGGTCGCCATGGCCAGGTAGTGGCCTTTGAGTTTCAGGACCGGGATGCCGAGGCCAAAGGCGATGAGGGCCGCGGTAAGCACCGCGGCGATGCAGGCGGCCCAAGGTGTGAGGTGGAGTACCGAGGTGCCGAAGATGTCCTGCTGGCTCACGAGCAGACCAAGGTTCGCGAGTGTTTTGAAGAGCGCGTTCCCTTGGTAGGCAGCAAGATCCCGGGTGGTGAGCATGGCGGAGAGATAGCCGCCAATGGCGAAAAAGCCGGCGTGGCCGAGGGAAATCTGGCCGGCATAGCCTATGAGCAGGCAGAGGCCGACGATGACCAGCGAGTAGTAGGCGGTCATGGTAAGCTGGGTCAGATAGTAGGTGGCCTCGGTCCATTGGGCGACCTGCTGGACCACGACCACCAGCAGGGCCAGGAGCGTGAGCGGCAGGTAGCGGGCCATTATTCTAAAACTCCTTGAGCCCGGCTGCATCCTTGCGGCCGAAGAGGCCGTGGGGCCGGACAAAAAGGATGACGAGCAGAATGGTGATGGCGATGGCGTCCTGGAAGGCCAAGGGCAGGACGCTGACGCTGAAGGCCTCGATGATGCCGAGCAGCAGCCCCGCCGCCACGGCGGCCATGCTGCTGCCCAGGCCCCCGAGGATGGCCACGGTGAAGCCCTTGATCGCTAGTCCGGTGCCGATGGAGTATTCGGTGGAGGTCATCGGGCTCATTACCGCACCGGCCAGGGCGCCGATACCAGCGGAGAGCATGAAGGAGAAAGTCACCATGTTCCGCGGGTTGATGCCGCATAGGGTGGCGGCCATGCGGTTGGCGGCGCAGGCCCGCATCTCCTGACCGAGCAGGGTGTAGCGGAAGAAAAGGCTTAAGGTCCCGACCATGACGGAACAGGCGCCGATGACCCAGAGGATCTGCGGCGAGACCCGAGCCCCCAGGAGGTTTACAGTGGTGATCTCGTTGCCGTAGAAATAGGGCAGCGCCCGCACCGATTCGCCCCAAACGTGCAATGCCACCTCGCGGATGAGGATGGAGAGGCCGATGGTGATGATGATCATCCGCAGCACCGAGGGGCGGTCGAGCCAGCGGATGAAGGTGATTTCCAGGAGCGCGCCGACCAGCATGGTGATGGCTACGGCCAAGGCGATGGCCATTGGCAGCGGCACGAGGCCGTTCAGGGAAATTGCCAGCATGCCGCCCAGCATCACGAATTCGCCCTGGGCGAAGTTGATGATGCCGGTGGTATTGTAGATGATGTTGAAGCCGATGGCCACGATGGCGTAGATAAAGCCATAGGTGACGCCGGCCATCAGGTATTGGACAAAGAGTTCAGGGGCCATGTTTAGCGACAACGAAACGCCGCCGGCCTTGGGCCGGCGGCGTCTGTTTTCCTGATCGTGTTAAGTGCCTACTTTTTCTTCTTCGGTTGGGCTGCCGGGGCAGCCGCGTAGGGCACGAACTTGCCGTTCTTCACGGTGAGCATGGCCACCGATTCCAGGTCCAGGCCGTTGTGATCGGCAGCCGAGAAGTTGAAGACGCCGCCGGTGCCGACAAAGCCCTTCAGGTTCTCGATGGCGGTGCGCACCTTCTCGCGGTCGGGGCCGGCCTGCTCGATGGCGCGGACCAGGATCATTAAGGCGTCATAGCCATGGCCGCCAAAGGTGCTGGCCTCTTCCTTGAAACGGGTCTCGTAATTTTTCTTGTACGCCGTGAGCACCGCCTTCTGCGGGTGGTTCTTTGGCAGCTGGTCGGCGATCAGCAGGCGGCCAGCCGGGAAGATGACCCCTTCGGCAGCGGCGCCGGCGGCTTTGACGTACTCGATGTTGCCAAAGCCGTGGCTCTGGAAGATCGGCACGTTCCAGCCCGCTTGGCGGGCGTTCTTGAGTACGATGGACTGGGCCGGCTCGATGGACCAGTTGATGAGAGCCTGGACGTCTTTGTTGGCCGAGAGCTTGGCGATGACCGCGGAGAGATCGGTGGCCTTGCTGTCATACACCTCGTTTTCCAGGATCTGGATGCCGAACTTCGGGGCGGCCTCGGCGAGTTGCGCCTTGCCGGCCTGGCCGAAGCCGGTGTTGCTGCTGACCACCGCGATCTTGGTGATTCCCATCTCCTTCATGGTGGCGAAGATCTTCTGGGCGACAAAGTCGTCCTTCTGTGGGGTCTTGAAGACATGTTTGGCCACTGGGTTGACGATGACCTCGGCGGCGGCGCAGGAGAGCAGGATGGTCTTGCCGTCCTCGGCGATGTTTTTGATCTTCATGGTCTCGCCGCTGGTGGAGGGGCCGAGGATGGCAAAGACCTTCTCCTCTTCGATGAGCTGCTTGGCGAACGAAATGGCCTTTTCCGGGCTGCCGCCAGAGTCTTTGACGATGAGCTGGATCTTGTTGCCCTTGATGCCGCCCTTGGCGTTGATCCCTTCAGTCAGCATTTCGAGAGTCCGCGCCTCGGGGCCGCCCAGGAACGAAGCCGGGCCGGTCACCGCCAGGATGGCGCCGATCTTGATGGTCTCCGCCCGGCTTGCGGCCGGGGCGATGAGGCTGGCAGCGCATACCGCGGCCGCTGCGAATTTCCACATTCCGTCTTTCAATATTCCTTTCACAATGCCCTCCTTTCCTCTTAGTTATTTGCCGCACTTCCCGCCTACAGGTTGTGCACTTCCTCGCCGCTCAACACCTTCAGTTTCGCCTCACGGAATATTTTTTCCGCGCCGGCGAGATTGTCGAAGCGGAAGAGCAGGATTCCGGTCTCCCCGCTCTTTTTGGTGAAGGCATACATGTATTCCACGTTCAGTCCAGCGGTGCGCACCACCTGCAGAATGGAGTCGAGGCCGCCCGGCTTGTCCGGCACCTCGATGGCCAGCACGTCGGTGGTGCCCACGGTGAAGCCTTGTTCCTTCAGTACCCTCTGGGCCTTGTCGGTGTCGTTCACCACCAGCCGCAGGATGCCGAAATCGGCGGTGTCGGCCAGCGAGAGCGCCCGGATGTTGATGTTGTTCGCGGCCAGGGTATGGCTGATGTCCGCTAGGCGGCCAGGGTTGTTCTCCAGAAATATGGCGATCTGTCTTACGTGCATGGTGCGCCCCCAATTAGAGTTTGCGGTTGTCGATGACCCGTTTGGCCTTGCCCTCGCTGCGCTGGATGGTCTTGGGCTCCACCAGCTTGATCTTGCATGAGATGCCGAGCAGGTCCTTGATCTCATGCTGGAGTTTTTTGCTCAGGCTTTCCAGGGATTTTACCTCGTCCGAGAAGATTTTTTCGCTCACCTCCACCTGCACCTCGATGTTGTCGAGCGATCCTTCGCGGGTGACAACGATCTGGTAGTGCGGCTCCACGCCCTCGACCCCCATGATGACCTCTTCGATCTGGGAGGGGAAGACGTTGACCCCGCGGATGATGAGCATGTCGTCGGTCCGTCCCGTGACCTTGGGCATCCGGTAGAAGGTGCGGCCGCAGGTGCAGACATCCGGGATCAAGCGGGAGATGTCCTTGGTGCGGTAGCGGATGACCGGGAACGCCTCCTTGGTGAGGGTGGTGAAGACCAGTTCGCCCTTTTCTCCTAGGGGTACCGGCTTGAAGGTGTCGGGATCGACGATCTCGGGCAGGAAATGGTCCTCCATGATGTGCAGGCCCTTCTGCTCTTCGAGGCATTCGGCCGCCACGCCGGGGCCGATGACCTCGGAGAGGCCGTAGATGTCGATGGCCTTGATCTTGAGGCGGTTTTCGATCTCCTCCCGCATCGCTTCGCTCCACGGTTCGGCGCCGAAGACCCCGACCCGCAGCTTGAGGGTGGCTGGGTCGATGCCCTGGTCGGCCATGGCGTCGGCGATGTTGAGCGCGTAGGATGGGGTGGAGAGGAGGACGGTGGAGCCGAAGTCCTGCATGATCTGGATCTGGCGCTTGGTGTTGCCGCCGGAAATCGGGATGACCGCGGCCCCCAGGTTCTCGGCGCCGTAATGTGCGCCTAGACCGCCGGTGAAGAGGCCGTAACCGTAAGCGTTATGCACGATGTCGCCGCTATGCACCCCGGCGGCGGACAAGGTCCTGGTCATCAGTTCAGCCCAGGTGGCGATGTCGCGTTTGGTATAACCCACCACCGTCGGTTTGCCGGTGGTGCCGGAGGAGGCGTGGATGCGGACTACCCGCTCAAGCGGCACGGTGAAGAGGCCGAAGGGGTAGTTCTTGCGCAGATCCTCCTTGGTGGTGAAGGGCAACCGGCGGATATCGGCCAGGGTTTTGATGTCGCCCGGCGCCACCCCGGCGTCTTCCATCTTTTTCCGGTAGTAAGGTACGGTGGCGTGGACCCGCTCCACCTGGGCCTTGAGCCGCTTGAGCTGGAGGGCCTCCAGCGCTTCGCGTGGCAGGGTCTCGTATTCCTCGTTCCAGATCATAAGCCTGTCCTCTGCAAAAGTATGAACGCCAAGACGCAAAATCGCAAAGAAGATTCTGCTGTTCCCTTTTCCATGGCGCCTCTGCGCCGTTGCGTTGAAATGATTTTATCGGGTAGTCCGCCGGCCCTCGGCAAAGGCGGCGAGGTTCACCGCGACGATCTTGGGTGGCAGCCGCCCTTTGATCACCTCGGTCCAGGTCCCCTCCGTTACCGGCAGCAGGCGGGAGAGCACGCCCACCAATGCCACGTTCACCGCCTTGAGATTGCCGACGGCGCGGGCGATGGCCAGGGCGTCCACCGCGACGACGCGGATGCCCCGGTTGGTCAGTTCGTCGAGGCAGCGTTCCGGGTAGGCCATCTTGCCGGTGGCCACCGCCGGCGGCGGAATCCGCTGGGTGTTGACGATTACCGTGCTTTCTTTTTTGAGCAGGGGCAGATAGCGCACCGCCTCCATGGTCTCGAAGGCCAGCATGATGTCCACCGTGCCCGGCTCGATGAGCGGCGAAAAGACCTTGCCCCGGCCGAAGCGCAAATGCGCCTCCACCGAACCGCCGCGCTGTGCCATGCCGTGCACCTCGCTTTTCTTGGCGTCGAAGCCGGCGGCCAAGAGCGCGTAGGCGGTGAGCTCGCTGGCCAAAAGGATGCCCTGGCCACCGACTCCACAGAAATGGATATTGCCTTGCTCCTGTATCACTTGCCCCCCCCCGCGTCAATGGCGTCGAACTTGCACAGTGTCAGACACTGGCCGCAGCCGATGCACATGGTTCCATCAATGATGGCGTAACCCCGCTGCTTTTCCTTCTTGCCCATGGCTACGGCCTCGGCCGGGGTGAGCGCTACCCAGCTGATGGCCGGGCAGCCGAGGCGCAGGCACATCCCGCAGCCGGTGCAGTTGTCGATCTTGCTGGTAAAGGAGATCTTGGGCCGTTTCTTTTCCCCTGGGGTCAGCACGCAGGGGAAGCGGCTGATGACCACCGAGGGCTTGTCCCGTTCGATTTCTTCCTTGAGCACCGCATAGGTGGCCTCGATATCGTGCGGGTTGACGGTGCGCACATGTTTAACGCCTATGGCCCGGCACAATTCCGGGAAGTCGATGGCATTGGCCGGCTCGCCCATGATGGTGGAGCCGGAGGCGGGGTTGGGCTGCTGGCCGGTCATGGCGGTGATCCGGTTGTCGAGGATGACCACCGTGGAATAGCTCTGGTTGTAAACCGTGTTGATCAGGCTGGTGAGCCCCGAGTGGATGAAGGTGGAGTCGCCGATCACCGCCACTGCCTTGCCGAGACCTTCCTTGCCCAGGGCCTTGGCCATGCCATGCGCCATGCCGATGCTGGCGCCCATGCAGACGCAGGCATCCATGGCGGAAAGCGGCGGCAGGGCGCCGAGGGTGTAGCAGCCGATGTCGCCGGAGACAAAGACCTTGAGGCGGTTCAGGTTATAGAACAGCCCACGGTGCGGGCAGCCGGGGCACATGTTGGGGGGGCGGGGCGGCAGCTCCACCGGGCCGAAGACCGCCGTCCCCGTTTCGCCGCTGATCGCCTTCTTCACCACCGAGGGGGAGAGTTCGCCGATGGCCGGCACCTTCTCCTTGCCGGTGCAGGCAATGCCCATGGCCTTGACCCGTAGTTCGATGAAGGGGTCGAGGTCTTCCACGATGTAGAGGGTCTCCACCTGAGAGGCAAAGTCGCGGACCAGCTGCTCCGGCAGCGGGTGGACCATGCCGAGCTTGAGGAAGGAGGCGTTGGGGAAGGCCTCCTTGGCGTAGAGATAGCTGGTGCCCGCCGCGATTACGCCCATGGCGCGGTCGCCCAACTCGATGCGGTTCTCGGCAAAGGTCTCGGCAAACCCGGCGATCTGTCGCTGGCGTTCGCCTACCGCCACCCTTCGGGCCCGGGCATGGGCTGGCAGCATCACCAGCTTGGCCGGGTTTTTCTCCAGGCCGGCGGCAGCGGCGGAGGTTTCGTGTTCCCCCCTGGTGACCACGCCCTTGACGTGGGCGACCCGGGTGCAACTGCGGAGCAGCACCGGGGTGTCAAACTGTTCGCTCAGCCGGTAGGCGAGCTTCAGGAATTCCTTGGCCTCGGCCGGGTCGGCCGGTTCGAGCATGGGGAGTTTCGCCGCGTAGGCATAGTTGCGGCTGTCTTGCTCGTTCTGCGAGCTGTACATGGAGGGGTCGTCGGCCACGATGATGACCAGTCCGCCGCGCACCCCGGTATAGGAGGCGGTGAAGAGCGGGTCGGCGGCCACGTTGAGCCCCACATGCTTCATGGTGGAGAGTGCCCGTACCCCGGCGAACGAAGCGCCGATGGCCACCTCGAGGGCCACCTTTTCATTGGGCGCCCATTCGCAATAAACGGATTTGTATTTGGAAAGATTTTCCAGAATCTCGGTGGATGGGGTGCCGGGGTAGCCGGCAGCCACTTGCACGCCCGCCTCGACGGCACCCAGGGCCAGGGCTTCGTTGCCGGACATCCAGAGGGGTTCAGAAGGCGCCACGTGGTTCTCCGTTAATTATAACATGTTGATATTGCAGGCAAACAGTCATGCCGGGGGCGGCAGGAATGGATTACTTACCATGTCCTGGAAGCAAGTTCAAGGCTGTGGTGTTCCTCAGGCTTTTTGTCGGCGGGGTTGCAAAGGTGGGACCGTCGGGTGGGGAATGGCTGAATCTGGCCACGGAATGACCTTTGCCGGTTGTCTATTCGGACTGGAAGGTGAGCCAGCGGGACTGGGCCGAGGAGGCGAGTACCTTGACCGGATCGACGTAGTCGTAGACCCGCGGGGTCTTGCCCTCGGCTGGCCGGAGGACGCGGCCCACCACCTGGAGGAGGCGGCCGGTGAACTTGATGGGGGTGGTGAGGAAGAGGGTGGTGAGGTTGGGGCAGTCGAACCCCTCGCCGATGAGTTGCACCGTGGAGATGAGGATTCTGACCCGGCCCTGCATGATCGCCGCCACCAGCTCGGCGCGTTCGTCGGGCCGCGTTTGGCCGGTGAGTACCGGGGCGCTGAGTCCCTGTTTTCCGAGCAGGTCGGCCAGTTCCTCGCAGTGCTGCACCCGGTCGCTCACGACGAGGATGGTGCCCTCGCGCGTGGCCGCCTCCTTCACAATGTCGTCCACGATCAATCCGTTGCGTGCCTGGTTTCTGGTGAGCGATTTCATCAGGGCCTGGTAGTTGCCGCGGTAGACATAACGGAATTCGGTGGGCCGCTGGAGGAATTCGGGTTTGAGGATGGCGCCGGTGGCGTGGAGGTGGCTGGTTTCCACCTGGTGGGCCCGATCGCCGAGGTGCATGTAGATGAGCTTGGTGAGGCCGTCGCGGCGGAAGGCGGTGGCGGAGAGGCCCAGCATGTAGCGGCAGTTAAAGGCGGTGACCACGTCGGTGAAGAGGGCGGCCGGCACCCGGTGGCATTCGTCCACGCAGAGGTGGCCGAAACAGGGGGGCAGTTCGTCCAGGTGGTTGCGCGCCGAGTTGACGATGGCAATGGTGATGGGCTGGATTTCGTAGTGGCCGTCGCCGATGAGGCCGGGGGTGACGCCGAGGAAGCTTTCCACCCGTTCCGCCCATTGGTGGAGGAGTTCCTTGGTGTGGACCAGGATCAGGGTCGGCTGGCAACGGGCGGCGATGGCCGCCAGTGCCACCACGGTCTTGCCGGAGCCGGTGCCCGCCTCCAGCACCCCGAACTCGTGGGCGAGGATGTCATTGAGCGCGGCCTGCTGGTAGGGCCGCAATTCCTGGGTAAAGGTGAGCGGGATCGGCGGCAGTTCTTGGCGCTGATCGATAATGGCCGGGCTCTGGTGCATGAAGCGGCGGCAGAGAGTGATCGCCTGGCGGGCAAAGCCGCGGGGGAAGAGGATGGCATCGCCCTCCAGCCGGTAGAAATGGAGCTGGGGCTTCAGGCGCTTGCCGATCCAGCGCCCGTACTTCTGGGCGTCGCGGTACTCCGGGTTGTCGAGGGTGAGCTGTTCCTTGAGGGCGCTGATCATGGTGGTAGAAGCGCCGGTGAGTTGCGCCTCGTTACTTACGGTGAGGGTCAACGGGAGTGAGTGCGGCATGGGATGCGCGGTTAAGCCCCCGGGAAGTCCTCTGCCGCCGCTGCGGCCAGCAGCGGGCGGAGCCGGCTGGTCAGCAGACGGAGTTCCTCTCCCAGGCGGTCGATTTGTTGCTGCTGGCGGATCACCATCTCGTTCAGTTCCTCCACGGTATCCTCCTGGAAGGCAAGGCGGGTTTCCAGTTCGATGAGCCGTTTTTCCATGATTCCTCCCGATGGGCAGTTGTGCCCGCTATCCATCTTAGGGTATCCGGCTGGTTTTGCCAACTGGCGTGAACCAGCGTGGTGCGATGGGTTGCCGGCCGGTGAGGCGCTGGTAGCCTAAGGCTGGCCAGCCCAGGGCAATGATGCTGTAGATGGGTTCATCGTCCGGGAGGCCGAGGCGAACGCTGATCCGAGCGTCCCGCCTCATCGCCTCCACGGCAAAGCCGATGAGGCAACTGCCGAGCCCCATGGCATGGGCTGCCAGCAGGATGTTCTGGCTGGCCAAGAGGGCATCCTCGGCCGGGCAACTGGCACCGGACTTGCCGCCGATGAGGATGGCAGCGGTGGCGCCATGGAAGAGGCGGTCGCGTCCCGTTTCGTCCCATTCGCTGAGGGCTTTGGTGGTGGTGGCGTAATGGCGGCGGTAGTAACGGTCCAGGGCGGGCTTGCCGCAGAGCCTTAGCAGATGGCGCAGCAGCGGGGCATTGGCCAGGCGATTCAGCCGGCGGAAATAGCTGGCTACCTCCTCGCCCAAGGCCACCACGCTGGCGCGGTCGGGCAGGATGGTGAAGGTCCACCCCTGGCTGTTGGTGCCGGAGGGCGCGGTGGTGCCGATTTTTGCCAGATCGGCGAGCAGGGCGTGTGCCACTGGTTTTTCCTTGTAGCTGCGGCAGGAGCGGCGCGAGCGCATGAGCTGGACTATGGTGCCGAGGTCGCCATGGCCGTGGGGCAACCAGTGGTCCGGGGTGGCAAAGGTGGTGAAGGCGAGAGGGGTATTTTTCGGCGCCGTCACCGAGATGGCGGCTGCCGGGCATAGGGCGGCGCAGTGGCCGCAGGCCATGCAGGAGGGCTGCACCACCACGGCCCGATTATCCCGCAGGCCCAAGGTGTCGGCCGGGCAGTTGCTGACGCAAAGTCCGCAGCCGGTGCAGCGGTTGCTGTCGATGTGAACTGGGTGCTCAACGTGCATGGAGGGATTGTGAACGTCACGGCGCAAAGGCGCAATGATTTTGTTGCCTCGGCGGGAGGTTTCGCCTTGACCCGTTTACCAAACCCCACTAGGCTGCGGGGAACAGCGCTTGATCATCCGCCCTGAAGGCTTAGTGAGGACGCGTTTTCGTGCACTTCTTCGTTGCCCTGTTTATCCCCGGCGGTCTGATTCTAACGGTCGCGGCCTTTGCCGTGTTGATCGAGTCATGGCGGCCGTGGCTCACCCTCGTCGGCGCCCACGGCCCGTTGGTGCTGCTGGTGCTCGCCGTTCTTTTGGGGTGGCGCTTCAATCGTAGCCGTTTGGTCTTTTGCGTATTGCTCCTCTTTCTGGCGGACCGTCTGTTGCTGGCCGGGGTCGCGGCTGGCGCCGCGATGTCCCAAGCCGCGTCGTGGCTACTCGCCTTCGTCTTGCCGGTTAACTTTCTCCTTCTTTCATTGATCCGCGAGCGCGGCCTCTTCACCCCCATCGGCGGCTGCCGGTTGCTGGCCATCGCGGCGCAGGCCGGGATCGTGGGGTATCTCGCCTTGCAGGAACCCGGTGCGGTGCTGGCGCAACTGGCCAGGGCGGATATGGCCCTGCCCCTGGGCCTTTTCCTCTCCGTGCCCATAACCCTGGCCCTTGTCGCGGCAGGGGGCGTCATCATCTGGCGTTTTGGCCGCCACCGCGAGCCGTTCGATCAGGGGCTTTTTTGGGCCTTGGCCGCGGCGATGGTTGCCTTGGCACGCCATGGCGCGGGCTCTTTACTTTCTTTTTTTGTCGCTGTTGCCGGGCTGATCATCCTCATCGCCGCCCTGGAATCTGCGCACGGCATGGCTTTCCGCGACGAACTGACCAGGCTGCCTGGCCGCCGGGCGCTCAATGAGGCGATGCTGCGCTTGCGTGGTCAATACAGCGTGGCAATGGTGGATGTGGACCACTTCAAGAAATTCAATGACCAGTATGGCCATGATACCGGCGACCAAGTGCTGCGGATGGTGGCCAGCCGGCTCCGCCAGGTGCGGGGCGGTGGTTGCGCTTTCCGCTACGGCGGCGAGGAGTTCACCATCCTCTTCCCTGGCAAGGGGCGGGAGGAGGCGTTGCCCTTTCTTGAGGCAGTGCGCGAGTCGGTGGCAGCGGCCCGTTTTACGTTGCGGAAAAGCAAGGAGCGCGGCCGCAAAGCCAAGGCCAAGCGGGGCAAGGCCAGGGGCCGCCAAGGCGTGGCGGTGACCGTCAGCATCGGCGTGGCAGCGCGTCAGCCTGGCAAGGAGCACACTGAGCGCACGGTGCAGGCGGCGGACAAGGCGCTTTACCGCGCCAAGGAAGGTGGCCGCAACCGGGTTGCCGTTTAGCCGGGCGTTGCCAGCGCCTGCCAAGAAAATTGCCTTTTCGCCCTAAATCGGGTAGATTCCCCCCGCCGCTTGACGCGGGAACGTCGTTTCCTATCCACGCCACAGGTACATAGCATGGGCACCGAGCCGAATAAAATCATCTACTCCATGATCCGGGTTGCCAAATTCTACGAGAAGAAGCCGATTCTCAAAGATATCAGCCTCTCCTACTTCTACGGCGCCAAGATCGGTGTGCTGGGCCTCAACGGCTCCGGCAAATCGTCGCTGCTGCGGATACTTGCCGGGGTGGACAAGGAGTTCAACGGCGAGACCCACATCTCGCCCGGTTTCACCGTGGGCTATCTTGAGCAGGAGCCGCATCTCGACGACGCGATGACCGTGCGCCAGATCGTGGAGCAGGGCGTGCAGGAGGTGGTCGATCTCACCAATGAGTTCAACGAGATCAACCTGAAGTTCGCCGAGCCGATGAGCGACGAGGAGATGGACAAGCTCATCGCCCGCCAGGGCCAGGTGCAGGAAAAGCTCGATGCCGTGGACGCCTGGGACCTCGATGCCCGCCTCGAAATGGCCATGGACGCCCTCAGGTGCCCGCCGGGCGACACCCCGGTCAAGGTGCTCTCCGGCGGTGAGCGCCGCCGGGTCGCCCTCTGCCGTTTGCTCCTGCAGAAGCCGGACATCCTGCTGCTGGACGAACCCACCAACCATCTCGACGCCGAAACCGTGGCCTGGCTGGAGCACCACCTCCAGCGTTACGCCGGTACCGTTATTGCCGTGACCCACGACCGCTATTTCCTCGACAACGTGGCCGGTTGGATTCTCGAACTCGACCGCGGCCAGGGCATCCCCTGGAAGGGCAACTACTCCTCGTGGCTGGAGCAAAAGCAGAAGCGCCTCGCCCAGGAGGAGAAACAGGAGAGTGACCGCCAGAAGACCCTGGAGCGCGAACTTGAATGGATCAGGATGAATCCCAAGGGGCGGCATGCCAAGTCCAAGGCGCGTATCAAAGCCTACGAGGATTTGCTCGGCCAGGAAGGGGAGAAGCGGACCAAGGATCTCGAAATCTATATCCCGCCCGGCCCGCGCCTCGGCAAGCTGGTGATCGAGGCGGAGAAGATCAGCAAGGCATACGGTGACAATCTGCTCTATGAGAATATGAGTTTCTCCCTGCCCCCCGGCGGTATTGTCGGCGTGATCGGCCCTAACGGCGCCGGCAAGACTACCCTCTTCCGGATGATCACCGGCCAGGAGCAGCCGGACTCCGGTGCCATCCGCGTGGGGGACACGGTGAAACTTGCCTATGTTGACCAATCCCGCGAGGTGCTCAACCCGGAGGAGACGATCTGGCAGGCAATAACCGAAGGGCAGGAGACCATTAACCTCGGCAACCGCGAGGTGAACTCGCGCGCCTACGTGGGCAAGTTCAACTTCTCCGGCACCGAGCAGCAGAAGAAGGTGGGGCTGATGAGCGGCGGGCAGCGGAACCGCGTGCATCTGGCGCGGATGCTCAAATCAGGCGCCAACGTCATCCTCTTGGACGAGCCGACCAACGACCTCGACGTCAATACCCTCCGGGCGCTGGAAGAGGCGCTGGAGAATTTCGGCGGCTGCGCGGTGGTGATCAGCCACGACCGCTGGTTCCTCGACCGCATCGCCACCCACATCCTCGCCTTTGAGGGGGATTCCCAGGTGATGTGGTTCGACGGCAACTATTCGGAGTACGAGGCGGACCGCAAGGCACGTCTCGGGGCCGAGGCGGACCAGCCGCATCGCATCAAGTATCGGCACCTGACCCGGGCCTGAGCGCACAATCGTATTCAGACGAGGGCTCGTGTCGGGAGGGGCGGCGCGGACTTCGGGGAGACAGCATGAAACCACTACGGCAACCTGGCGCCAAGATCCTGGTGGTGGACAACAATCCCTTTTTCCTCAAGTTCCTCGGCGACACCCTGGGCGCCGAGGGCTTCACCGTCTTTTCGGCGGCCAGCGGGCTAGAGGCGTTACCGCTCCTCGACGCGCACGACTTCAGCGCGGTCTTTGTCGATCTGGTGATGCCCAATATCAGCGGTGACAAACTCTGCCAGATCATCCGCCGCCGCCCCGACGGCAAGGATATCCACCTCATCATCCTCTCGGCCATCGCCCCGGAAGAAAATGTCGATTTCCGGGCGATGGGCGCTGACGCCTGCATCGCCAAGGGGCCGATGCAGCACATGCGCGATCATATTCTCTCGGTGCTTGAGTTGCTGGCCGCGGGAGACCGGGTCCACGAGGGGATCATCGGCCTGCAGAACGTGGTCAAACGCCAGATCACGGAAGAGTTGCTGCTCTCCAAGAACCACTATGAGACAATCCTCCGCAACCTCACCGAGGGGGTGCTGGAGATCGCCATGCCGATGGGGCAGGTGACCTATGTGAACGGGGCGGCAGTGGCGTTGCTTGGTCTGCCCGAGGAAGGCATCCTGGGGGCCGATTTCGTCAGCCTTTTTCCGCAACGGTGCAGCGATGAGGTGCGCGCAATTCTGGCCAAGGTCGGTCCGGACGGCGCCGCGGTGAGCCGCAGTCATCTCGTTTCGGTCAAAAGCCGGCTCATTTCCCTGAGCCTCTTCCATGGGGCGGACGGCAGCGAGCAAGGCTATCATCGGGTTGCCATCCTCCGGGACGTCACCGAGCAGACGGTGGAGGAATACGCCCTGCGCATGTCCCGCGACGAACTCCACCAGATATTCCAAAACGCGGCCGAGGGGATGCTGGTCATCGACATGGATTACAACATCTTGCGGATGAATACCCCTTTCGCCACCCTCTTCGGTGTTGTCGAGCGACCCGAGTTGCAGAAATGTTACGATATTTTCGGCGGGCCGCGGTGCCATACCGCCGGGTGCTCGCTCCAGCGCATCCGCCAAGGTGAGCAGCGGGTGGAGTGCGAAGAGGAAAAGCGGCGTATCGACGGTACGGTGATTCCGGTGCGGCTCACCGCGATCCCCTTCCATGGGCCGGATGGCGAACTGCTCGGGGCGCTTGAGCATTGCCGTGACATTTCCGAACGCCGCCGCACCGAGGAAGAGTTGCGGAACAGCGCTGAACGGTTCCGGGCAATCTTCGACAACACCCTGGTGGGCATCCTCTTTGCCACCCACGACCGGATAATCGCCGATGTGAACGATCGGGCCGCGGCGATGCTGGGCTATCGGCGGGAGGAGTTGATCGGCGAGAGCCTGGCCATCCTGCATCTTTCGCCGGCCCATTATGCCCGCTTCGGCGAGGAAGTATTGGCCAAAAGTGGTAAGGATGGTTTGCTTCAGCTGGAGTACCAGTTGCGTCGCAAGGACGGCACGCTGGTCTGGGCGCAGCTCTCCGGCAAGGCCGTGACCCTTTCCGACTTGGGGCCGGGCATGCTCTGGGTGGCGGATGACATCACCCGCCGCAAGCAGATCGAGGAAGACCAGTGCCAGATCATCGAGGAGCTGCGGGAGGCCCAGGAGGCGTTGCGGACCCAGTCGATCCGCGATCCGCTCACCGGCCTTTACAACCGGCGCTACATGGAGGAATCGCTCCAGCGCGAGATCAGTAAGGCGCGGCGCCAATCAGCCACCCTGGCCCTTTTCATGCTGGACCTCGACCATTTCAAGCAGGTGAACGATACCCACGGCCACGTGACCGGCGACTGGGTGCTCCGCAAGCTGGGCGAGATCATCCGCCACAAGGTGCGCGAGGAGGATATCGCCTGCCGGTATGGCGGCGAGGAATTCGTGGTTATTTTCCCGAACATTACAGTCGAGGACGCCCGGCGTCGGGCCGAGGAGTTGCGGGTTCAAGTGGAACAGCAATTGGTCATCGAAAGCATGGGGCAGGAGGTCGGGCGGGTGACGATCTCCATCGGCATCGCCATGCACGAGCCCGGCATGGATCGGGAGACCCTGCTCAGGGAGGCAGACCACGCCCTCTATCAGGCCAAGGAGCAAGGGCGGAACCGGGTGGTTATGTAACGTCGGCAATCCGAGCACAAGGAGGAGAAGCGATGCAAAAGTACGAATGTCCCTGTGGCTATGTCTATGACCCGGCGGCAGGCGATGACGAGCACGGGGTCAATCCCGGCACCCCCTTCGACAAGTTGCCCGAGGGTTGGGTCTGCCCCAAGTGCGGGGCGGAGAAGGAGCACTTCTATCCGGTGGATTGACTCCGTTTGCGCCGGTAGATGGCAAAGGTGTATGGGGCCGGGCCGCTGACCTCCTCTGACTCGGCGAGCGGGAATTCCGCCTCGGAGAACTCCGGGAAGAGGATCTCGCCCGCCACCTCCCGGTGGAGGATGGAGAGATAGATGGCGTCGGCCAGCGGCAGGGCGAGGCGGAAGATCTCGCCCCCGCCGGCAATGAAGACTTTTTCATCCCCCCTGCACAGGCCCAGGGCCGCGTCAAGGCTCTGGACCACGGTGCAACCCGCTGCTGCAAAATTTTTTTGCCTGCTGATGATGATGGTCCGGCGGCCGGGCAGCACCCGGCCGATGGATTCGTGCGTCCTGCGGCCCATGACCAGGACGTGGCCCATGGTGAGCCGCTTGAAGCGCTGCTGTTCCCCGGGGATGTGCCAGGGGATGGTGTTGCCCCTGCCGATCACCCGGTTTTTCGCCATGGCGGCGATGATGATGATCTCCGGCCGGTGGGTGGCGTTGGTTCTGGTGTTTGGCTCCATGCCGCCATTCTACCCCGGGCGGGGATTTTTTGTTGCTTTTTTCCCCTGAAAATATATAAGGCAATGCCCCTTCGGCCTTTTGACAGAAGGGCATTGGTGGGGTAATGATGGGAGTCGGAAGGGGCACAAAAAAAAGGGATTGTCTGGCGACAATCCCTTGGGGTGGCTGGTGGGCCGTCGGGGGCTCGAACCCCAAACCTACTGATTAAGAGTCAGTTGCTCTACCAGTTGAGCTAACGGCCCGGTCGGAACCGGTCAAGCGAGCGCGTTATAGCATACGCAAAGGTATGCGTCAAGCAGAAGAGGGTGAGAAAATGAGCAAGGTGTTGATCGTTGGTGCGGGCGGGGTTGGCAGCGTGGTGGTCCACAAGTGCGCCCAGGTGCCGCAGGCCTTTCCCGAGATCGTGCTGGCGAGCCGGACGGTTTCGAAATGCGAGGCTATCCGCGACTCCGTCAAAGAGCGCACCGGCCGCGAGATCGAGGTGGCCAAGGTCGATGCCGACAACGTGGCCGAGATGACGGCGCTGATCAACCGGGTCAAGCCCGCCCTGGTGCTGAACGTTGCCCTGCCGTACCAGGATCTGGCGATCATGGACGCCTGCCTCGCCGCCGGGGTGGACTACCTCGATACCGCCAACTACGAGCCGCCGGACGAGGCCAAGTTCAGCTACAGCTGGCAGTGGCCGTACCACGACAAATTCAAGGCCAAGGGGCTGATGGCCCTTTTGGGCAGCGGCTTCGACCCCGGGGTGACCAACGTCTATTGCGCTTATGCGGCCAAGCATTACTTCGACGAGATCCACTCCATCGACATCCTCGACGCCAATGCCGGCGATCACGGCCATCCCTTTGCCACCAACTTCAACCCGGAGATCAACATCCGCGAGGTGACCGCCCGTGGCAGGTACTGGGAGAACGGCCAGTGGCTGGAGACCGACCCTTTGAGCGTGAAGCAGTCCTTCGACTTCCCGCAGATCGGCGAAAAGAACGCCTACCTCATGTACCACGAGGAGTTGGAGTCCCTGGTCAAGAACATCAAGGGGTTGAAGCGCATCCGCTTCTGGATGACCTTTTCCGACAACTACCTCAAGCACCTGGAGGTCTTGCAGAACGTGGGCATGACCGGCATCGAGCCGGTGGTGTTCGAGGGGCGCGAGATCATCCCGCTCCAGTTCCTCAAGGCCCTCTTGCCAGACCCTGCCTCGCTCGGGCCCCGCACCAAGGGCAAGACCTGCATCGGCAACGTCATCGAGGGGGCCAAGGACGGCAAGCCGCGCAAGATATACATCTACAACGTCTGCGATCACCAGGAGTGCTATCGCGAAGTGGGCTCCCAGGCGATCTCCTACACCACCGGCGTGCCGGCCATGATCGGGGCCATGATGATGGTGACCAACGTCTGGCGGGCCAAGGGTGTCTTCAACATGGAGCAGCTCGATCCCGACCCCTTTATGGAGGCGCTCAACCGCTACGGCCTGCCCTGGGAAGTGAAGGAGCTGTAATTCCGTGGCCATTGGCAAGGAGGACGCGGAATTCCCCTTTGTGCATCAGGTGCCGTCGCCCTGTTATGTGAGCGACCGGGGCAGACTCGCCCAAAACCTCGCGCTGCTCGATCAGGTGCAGCAGCGTACCGGTTGCACTATCCTGCTGGCCTTGAAGGGTTTTGCCCAGTGGTCCCTTTTTGGCCAGATCAACCAGGTACTCAAGGGCACCACCGCGAGTTCGCTCGATGAGGCGCGCCTTGGCTGCGAGGAGTTCGGCGGCGAGACCCACATCTTCTGCCCGGCCTACACCGAGAAGGAACTGCCCGAGTTGCTCGGCTACGTGGACCACATGGTCTTCAATTCCTTCCGCCAGTGGACCAGCTTCCGGGAGCGGGTGCTGGCCGCGCCGAAAAAAATCTCCTGCGGCATCCGGGTGAATCCCGAGTACTCCGCGGTGGGGGTGGAGATCTACAACCCCTGCGGCCGGTATTCCCGCCTCGGCGTCACCCGCGCCGAATTCCGGCCCGAGCTGCTCGACGGCATCGATGGGCTCCACTTCCATGCCCTCTGTGAACAGAACGCCGACGCCCTCCAGCATACCCTGGCCGCCTTCGAGCAGAAATTCGGGGAGTATATCCGCGGGATGCGCTGGGTGAACTTCGGCGGGGGGCACCACATCACCCGGCCAGATTACGACGTGGAACTGCTTTGCCGTCTCATCGACGGCGTGCAGCAGCGCTACGGCGTGCCGGTCTATCTCGAACCAGGCGAGGCGATTGCCTTGAACATCGGGGTGCTGGTCTGCGAGGTGGTGGACCTGGTGCAAAACGAGATGGAGATCGCCATCCTCGACGCCTCGGCCTCGGCCCACATGCCCGATGTGCTGGAAATGCCTTACCGGCCACGGCTCGTTGGCGCGGGGGAGCCGGGCGAGTTTCCCCACACCTATCGCCTCGGCGGTCCGACGTGTCTCGCTGGTGACGTGATCGGCGACTACTCCTTCCCCCAACCGCTCACCATTGGCCAGCGGCTCATCTTCTGCGACATGGCCCACTACACCATGGTGAAGAACACCACCTTCAACGGCGTGCGGTTGCCTTCCATCGCGGTTTACGACCCAGCCACCGGCAAGACCGAGGTGGTGCGGCAATTCGGCTATGCCGACTATCGCA
>Ga0172375_10002815_pt1 | contig 26870 bp, 32 predicted proteins | sample LakKiv1m_FD_114537 | JGI IMG/M metagenome (GOLD analysis project Ga0172375, IMG submission 114537) | Freshwater microbial communities from Kabuno Bay, South-Kivu, Congo - kab_092012_11.1m | ecosystem: Environmental > Aquatic > Freshwater > Lake | place: Democratic Republic of the Congo...
AGGCGCTACCATAGCCACAGAACACACCTATGTGGGTTATTTACCATACGCTTGGAAAGAAGCTGAAAAAAGAGGTTACACCTCAAAAATGCCAAACAACAACACATGGCTTTCAGGCTTCACCGCATGGAAAACTGACAAAAGCTTAGCAGTTACAGGTACTCCAGCATTAGATGTTAAGTTTGGATTCTGGGAAAACTACTCTGATTTTAATGTTGAATGGAAATACGATGCAAATACAAAAACATATCTTCGTTTCAACGGCGGAAAAGCACACATGGATCTTGACACAAACCAACAGCTTTCAGCTTCAAATCTAGTAGTCCAGTTTGCCAAAGAGACAGCTCTCGGTGACTATGGCAAGCACATGTACTACGATGTCATCGGCTCAGGAACAGGTTACATTTTCCAAAATGGAGTTGTCACAGAGGTAAATTGGAAAAAAGCCAAGCAGCTCGAGCGTACAGTCTTCACCGACAAAGTCGGTAAAGAAATCGTCTTTGTCCCTGGAAACATCTGGGTAGAAATATTACCCATTGGCAACAAAGTCGAGTACAATTAAAGATATTAGGCCTGCCCTCAATATATGGCCAAACTATCAGACTTAATCATTTCGAAGGTTAGAGTTAAGCTCCTAAAGATTTTTCTTTCGGATTCCAAGAACATGTTTTATGTTCGTGAGCTGACCAGAGCAACCAAAGAAGAAATCAACGCGGTCAGAAGAGAGCTTGAACATCTACAAAAAGCAGGACTCTTGAAAAGTGAAAAGCGTGGCAATCGCCTTTACTACTCAGTCAAAACTTCCTTTTCTATTTACCCAGAGCTTTCAAATCTAGTTTCTAAATCATCTGGTCTTGGAAGATTAATTCTCAAAAACAAAAGCAAGCTTGGATTTGTCAAATTTGCCTGCGTCTCCCAAAAACTAACCAGAGGTTTAAAGAGAGACCCTGAAGAAGTCGATCTTTTGCTTATTGGCAGGATTATCATGCCTCAAGTTGCCATTATCGTAAAAGCAGCCGAAAAACTTCTTGATACAGAGATCAATTACTCATGTATGACTGAAGACGAATTTAATTACAGAAAAAATCATCAAGATCCCTTTATTATCAAAGTTCTCCTTCAGCCACGTGTTACTCTTATTGGAGACGAAATCCAGTTACTAGGATAATGGCTACTCAAAAAATTCTTAAAGTTGGAAACTCACTCGGGATTACTCTCCCATCAAATCTAGTCAAAGATCTCTCCCTCAAGCCAGGAGATCAGGTAGATGTTGAAAGAGAAGTAAACAACACCATCATTGTAAATTTTGTCGACAGTCATCAACTTAGCCTTGGTCTATCTCCCAAAAGAAGGCTCAATAAACTTGTATAATTCAAAGAATGTCTCTCAAAAAAACTCATAAAGTTTTTATTTTTATCTGTATCACTACATTAATTTCTTTGTATCTTGCTTTACCCGCCAGAATACTCAATTTTCAAATTCCACGTATCAATCTTAAGATAGGAAACTGGGACTTGTCCAAAGAAATAGAGCTTAAACAAGGTCTTGATATCAAAGGGGGTCTTCAGGTTACCCTCAACGCAGACATGCAAGGAATCAGTCCAGAAGACCGTACTACAGCCTTAGAATCAGTCAAAACAGTCATTGGAAGACGCATCGACCTTTTTGGTGTGTCCGAGTCAGGGATCAAAACCGCAGTGTCGGGCAACGACTATCGTCTCATTCTTGAACTACCAGGTGTCACGGACCCCAAACAAGCTCTTGATCTCATTGGTCAAACTGCCAAGATGGAGTTTGCTCTTCCCATTTACACCGAAGGCAAAACCGCAACCGAATCAGCTAGTTTGTCAGGCTTCACCCCAACGGATCTGACTGGGTCAGACTTAGCCAGAGCTCAGGTTACTTTTGAAACCCAAGATCGTCAGCCAGCTGTCGCCATTTCCTTCAAAGATGCTGGTAAAGCCAAATTTGCCAAGCTAACCAAAGAAAATATTGGCAAACCAATCGCCATTCTTCTCGATGGTTATCCAGTCACCATGCCTATAGTTCAAGTGGCCATCCTAGATGGCAACGCCCAAATAACTGGCAACTTCACAACCGATGAGGCCAAAGCCCTTGCAGTCCAGTTAAATGCTGGTGCTCTTCCTGTTCCTGTAAGTGTCCTAAGTCAAAAAAATATTCCTGCAACTCTCGGTGCCGACTCAATTCAAAAGAGTATTACTGCTGGTGCGATTGGTCTTTCAATGGTTATTCTTTTTATGATTGGCAACTATGGTTGGATGGGTTTTATTGCTTCCATTGGCTTAATTCTTTACGGTCTCTTTACTCTCGTTATCTACAAGCTAATTCCTGTAGTTTTGAGCTTACCAGGCATTGCTGGTTTCCTTCTCTCTGTTGGTATGGCGGTAGATTCCAATATTCTAGTTTTCGAGCGCTACAAAGAAGAAATCAGAGCAGGCAGAGACTGGCGAGTCGCTCTAGAGCTATCTTTTGGCAGAGCGTGGAACAGTATCAAGGATGCCAACACCGCCACCATTATCACAGGCTTTATCCTCTTTAATCCATTAGACTGGAATTTCTTAAATACTTCAGGTTCTGTTAGAGGTTTTGCCCTCACCCTCATTCTCGGAATTTTTATCTCTCTCTTTACAGGCATCATCGTCACCCGTAATCTCCTCCGCCTTTTTTACAAAGGGAAAACAAAACCAGTAAAGAATACCTAATACATAATACTTAATACTTAATACACAATCGCATATGAACTGGATGAAACATTACTGGATTTTCTTTTTGCTTTCTTCTTTGATTATTGTCCCAGGAGTATATTCATTGATTCGTTTCGGACTGAAACCCTCCATTGAATTCACTGGAGGCACCAGATTAACAGTCGAAAATGTCAAAACTTCTTCCGATATTGTTGTTCAATCATTCAATGAATTCACTCCATCTTTTGAAGACAAAACCTCAAACTCAGTTACCCTAAAAACCAAAAATATTTCTCAAGAAACAGCTCAAAAGGCAATCGATACCATCAAAAAAGAAAATCCTGAAATAAAAATAACCAGTTTCGAAAGTATTGGAGCCTCACTTGGAAAAGAAACGATAAGAAAAACTCTTTGGGCACTCGCCATCTCCAGCGTGTTACTTCTTATGTACATCAGTTTCACTTTCAAACAGTTCAAATATGGTGTTTGTGCCGTCATAGCTATGCTTCACGACTCACTGATTTTGATAGGTAGTTTCAGTCTTCTCGGCCACTTCTTCGGAGTAGAGGTTGATTTACTATTCGTAACCGCTGTTCTTACGATTCTTTCATTTTCAACTCACGACACCATTGTCAATTACGATCGTATCCGAGAACTTTCTCATAAAAACAAAGGAACCAATTTCGTTACCATAATTAATCAGGCCATCACCGAAAACATGGTTCGTTCTCTAAATAATTCTCTAACTATTATCTTCATGTTGATTGCTCTCTTCCTCATTGGTGGCGAAACCACAAAATACTTCTCACTAGCGCTTCTTATCGGAACCATCACCGGCACTTACTCCTCAACCTTCACCGCCGCTCCACTTCTCGTCGTCTGGGAAAAACTCTTTAACAAAAAGAAATAGTTATTTTTCAGCAATCTCTTTAATTCTTGAAAGTAAATATTCTTTGTTATTTTTACTGGTATCTTCTAAAACTTCTTCAAACAACTCACTCAGAACCTTTCCAATAATTGGTCCAGGAGGTACACCCAATACTTCCATCACATCGCGGCCATTTATTACCATGTCATTAATCTCCATCGGTTCAAAAAGTTGTTCACCAATTCTTTTTTGCAGTTCCATAAATCTCCAGCTAGTGGTATTGCTTCCACTACCTTTCCGGTCAGCAATTCGAAGTAGCACCATATCCGCAATATTTTCCTTGCCCACTTTTCGAATTATCCTTCTTATGGCCGCATCAGTCATCTCGGGCTGATAAGCAAACATATGCATTCGGACAAGAGTCACTACTTTTTCTGTGTCTTTGTTTGTAAATCGGAGTCGCTCGCAAATCTCTTTTGCCATTCTAGCGCCAACCACCTCATGTCCGTAAAAAGTAATCATTCCTCGAGTAGGCTGTACAAATCCACAATTAGCACAAGTTGTTATTTCATCAGATAAGTCTCGGAACATTTTTCCGCATTTTCTACACTTGTGTCTCTGGCTTCGTGGTTTCCCAACGTCGTGTATAAAAGTGGCAAACCGTACTACTGGGTCTGGTGAAGAACTGTTTCTCAAACTCTCCAACATATGTTCTAGAACGGTTAATCTATGATGTCCCGCTTGCATTACTCCACGTCCCTCCAATACCTCAGGTATTATTTGCTCCATGAGACCTGTTGAAATAAGAAGAGAAACTCCATCTGCGGGGTAAGCAGAGCCAATGATTTTCATCAGCTCATCTCTCACTCTTTCTTTGCTGATATTGGCAAGTAATGGGGCTTTATCATGTATAGCTTTAAGTGTTTCTTCTTCAATAGAAAATCCCAAGTTTGCCGCGATTCTTATTGCCCTCATCATACGAAGTGCATCTTCCCCAAACCTTTTTTCGGGGTTGCCTACAGCTCGGATTAATCCTTTTTCAAAGTCTTCTAGCCCGCCAATCAAATCGATAATTTCATACTTCCCTTCTTTCTGGCCAATCACCATAGCACCTACGGTAAAATCGCGTCTTGTTACATCTTCTTCCAGAGTTTTCCCCCAACTTACATTATCTGGTCGGCGAAAATCAGAGTACTCTTTTTCCGATCTATATGTAGTAATTTCATATAGTTCTTTCTTTCCATCAACTTCAACTTCATAAGATACTGTTCCAAAATCATTATTATAAAAAGGCTCAAACTGTTCCAAAATTTCCAAACTCTGCTCAGGCGTCGCATTAGTTGTTAGATCGCAGTTCACTGGAGTTTTCTCCATCAAGATGTTTCGGACGCCCCCGCCCACGAGATAAATCTCAAAACCACCAGCCAAAAACAAGCTAAACACCTGTTTTAGCTCATTAGGAAGTAAAATAACCTCGTCTGGTAATAAAAATCGCCTATACACGAACCAATCTTACCACGGCAAACAAGGTAAAATACTTCTATGGAAACAAGCTTTAGAGATCTTTTGATCCAAGCCAAAACCAGAATTAAAGACTTAGATGAAAAAAGGCTGCAAGAAGTCTATGAATTTGCTGCCAAAAATCATGAAGGTCAAGTCCGCCAAACAGGAGAAGACTATCTCCAGCATCCCGTTGCTGTGGCCAATATCCTTGCAAGTTGGGGACTGGATCAATCAAGTCTCGAAGCAGCTCTTCTTCACGACTTGCCAGAAATGTCTAGTATTACCATTGAAGAGATTAACTCTACCTTCGGTGAAGAAATCGGCAGACTAGTTGATGGGGTCAATCGTGTTGGAAAAGTTAAGTTAAGAGGTAGTCAAAATACCGAATTCTTAGAAAATCTTCGGAAAATGTTTGTTGCAATGGCTCAAGACATTAGAGTAGTTCTCATCAGGCTTGCAGACAGACTTCATAATATATCTACCCTCGACGCGGTTCCTCTATCCAAACAAAAACGAATCGCAGTCGAAACCATGGAGGTATATGCTCCTCTAGCCGAACGTCTTGGTATGGGTCGCCTTAAAGGCGAGCTCGAAGATCTAGCCTTCCCCTTTATATATCCAGAAGAATACGCTTGGCTTCAAGATATTGCCAGACCACACTTCAAGTACTCAGAAAAAAATGTTTCAGGCATCATGAACAAACTTCGCCAGCAGCTAGTAAAGCACAAAGTCGGAGCCAAAGTAGAGGGCCGTCCAAAAAGAAAATTTAGTTTATTCAAAAAGTTACTCCGTCCAGAGATAAATCGCAATATTACTCAAGTTCATGATTTGATGGCAGTTAGAGTGATTACAGAAGATACTGCAAATTGTTACTCGGCTTTGGGGGTCATTCATCAATACTGGAAACCAGTTCCCAATGTTGGTATCTCAGATTTTATTGCCCAGCCAAAACCAAACGGTTACCAATCAATTCACACAAAGGTGTTTGACAACATGGGCAACATTGTTGAGATTCAAATTAGATCAGAAGAGATGCACCTAAACGCGGAGTTCGGTGCTGCTGCTCATTTTGCATATTCCCAAGCCAAGAGTTCTGGGGCCTCTGATGAAAATCTAGAAAAGGGGACTGCTTTCAAAATCACAGATAAAATGTCTTGGGTCAAGCAGTTAGCAGGCTGGCAAACTCAGGTTGGCTCCCCAGGAGACAATATTGAAGACTACAAACTCGATGCCCTCTCTCAACATATCTATGTTTTCTCACCTAATGGAGATGTTTATGATTTACCAGAAAAATCTACTCCCGTTGATTTTGCCTTTAGTGTTCACTCAGATCTCGGACACTACATTCAGACAGTCATAGTAAACGGACGAATTGCCTCACTTGATCATGAGCTAAAGAGTGGTGATATTATCGAAATACAAAAATCAAAGAGTCTCAAAAAACCAAACAAAAACTGGTTGAGATTTGTCAAAACACATAAAGCAAAGATAGAAATAAGAAAAGTAGTTCAAGACACAGACTCCTAGTATAAAATCAAAGAGTCTAATGAAAATACTACCCAAAGACTTCCATCTTCGATCAGTTCTAAGTGTAATGGCTTTGTTATCTTTATCCGTATACTTTATCTTTTTTCCCATAATAAGCTCACCTGTAGAAAAAAACTTACCGAAAGTAAAAGCTGCATTCATTAGTGAGCCATTATTACCAATTTCCAAAAACACTCCAGCACCTACTCTTACTGCCACAGGAGTATTTGTTACTGATCTCAACTCAGGCGTAGTTCTCTACGAAAAAAACGCCAATATGCGGCATCTTCCAGCATCTCTTACCAAGATAATGACCGCTCTTGTCGCTATGGATTATTATGATGACGACACGATTCTCTCTGTAAAAAATGGTCACATAGCAAATGGAAATACAATAGATCTCAAAAAAGGAGACAAACTTACAGCTTATGACCTTCTTTATGGTCTTCTTGTTCCTTCAGGAAACGATGCTGCTATCACTTTTGCCGAGAACTACCCAGGGGGATATCAGGCATTTATTGCAAAAATGAATTCAAAGGTTACGGAGATGGGTCTTACAAACACTCATTTTTCAAACGTTTCGGGAGTAGAAAGCTCCAATCACTACACTTCGGCGTTCGATATTACTATGATTGCGACCAAAGCCTTGGCTCGTCCACAGTTTTCCTCTGTAGTCTCTACCCAAAAGATCACCCTACAAAGCCTCAAAGGAAATATATATCCTCTAGAAACCACCAATACTCTTTTGGGGAAAGAAGGGATCTTTGGGGTAAAAACAGGCTGGACTCCAGAAGCTGGAGAGTGCTTAGTTATTCTTGCCGAAAAAGACAATCATCCAGTCGTAATTACAGTACTCAATAGCAAAGATCGTTTTGGCGAGGCCCAGTCCCTTTTCAACTGGGTATTTGAAAATTTCTCTTGGGAATAACCATGTGTCATTGCGCCTGTCCGCAATTGGAGGAATCCACCGATGAGGCGGAGCGGCAATCCAATACCATCACTCCGTCATTGCGAGGAGTGTACTCATGACGTGGCAATCTCATACCAAATATAGAAATTTATTTCTTTATCACTCCGTCCACCACAGCCGACACATAAGCAGTGAATCCCTGATCTCCTAGGAAGATATATATTGGCATAACGTACCCTGTGCTGTTATCAGCATCATAATACCCCAGAAACACTCTTCTTATCTTTACTTCTGTTGTCGAATTATCACCTAAAAACACATAACCTCCACCATTTGCCAACTCATTCCATGCCTCATCTCCCGTTTTAATTGGATATGTTCCACTCTTAGTGTAGTCAATCTTATTGTATTTGTAGTCAAGGCTTATTACCTTGTCGCTTAAGGTTTTCGACCCAGAGACAACGATACTTAGCAGTCCTTTGTTTGGGTCAGATCGGTAAAAAGGATAGCTAGCTACAATTTCATTAGTCTTACTCTCAGCTTTTATCTCATCCATATTTTTTCTAAACAAATCTAGTTGCACAAAGTCAGCGTCAGAAAGAGACAAGGCTTTCGAGAGATTTCCACCATCGTCTTTCAAATAAGATACTTTTTCAACTCCGACAACGTCTGAGCTAAGAAGCCCTACTCGGCTTAAATAGTTTTCCGTTTCCATTATTACCGCCTTGTCCGAAGCGAAGCTCGCCATTGAGGCTAAGGCTGGATTGTTTTGCCACTGTCTAGTCAAAGTAAAGTGACCACTTACAATATTCATGTCTAATTTCGAATTCAATTGATCTTGGTTAGTCCAGATATAATTTGACTCCGTTCTTTGCTCAGGTTTAAATAAAAATCCAAGAGCGGCAGCAGTTTCGATTCCCTTTTCTGCATCAGAAAAAGTACTTCTTTTGATAGGTTGAGAATATACTCTCATTCTATCTACAAAGGTGGGGATACTACCCGTTGGCAGTTCCAAAGATAATTTTGGTCGAGAAATACTTTCAGGAAAAACAATTTTTGGCAGTTGACCAAAGTCCATAGTTGGATCTGGTAGAGGAGCAGGATTGATACTCTGATAATACTTGATGAGGGCTCCGCCCAAATACCAAAGTATGGTAACTACCACGAAACCAATCGCCCCATACTTAATTACCTTTCTTGCTGTTACTGATGCTTGTGTAAGTGTCGCCATAGACTAAATCAAGTATACTATCACTATGACGCCTACGCACGTAAGAACCAGAATTGCCCCATCTCCAACAGGAGTGCCGCATATTGGAAACACAAGAACTGCCCTATTTGATTATTTACTCGCCAAAAAATATGGTGGCGAGTTCATTTTGCGTATCGAAGACACCGACCAAGAGCGTTTAGTCCCTGAAGCGGTTGATAAGATTTATCAAATTTTTGATTTTCTTGGACTTAAGCGAGATGAAGATCCTACAATTGGTGGGCCATATGGGCCTTATGTTCAGACCGAAAGGCTCGAAATTTACCAAAAATATGCTCAAGAACTGATCAATATCAATGCTGCATACTACTGTTTTTGTTCAGAAGATAGACTAAAAAGTCTCCATGAAAGTAATCAGTTTGCCAAATACGATCGTCACTGCCGAAATCTTTCTCCAGAAGAAGTCAAAGCCAAGCTCGATTCAGGTGCACCCTACGTCATAAGAGTAAAGATGCCAGAAGATGGATTTTCTGTCTGGCACGATTTAGTTCAAGGGAAACTGAGTCTTCCAAATGTCGAGTGCGACGACAAAGTGTTAATGAAAACAAATGGTATCCCCACATACCACTTGGCAGTTATAGTCGATGACTATTTGATGAAAATCAGCCACGTTCTTCGTGGAGTTGAATGGATGATGTCGACACCTGTTCATTTATTTTTGCTTGAATCACTAGGTTGGGAACCACCAATTCTTGCTCATGTTCCATTATTACTAGGCCCAGACAAAAGTAAACTTTCCAAACGTCATGGAGCCAAGTCTGTACTAGAATACGCCGCAGACGGATATCTCCCCGAAGCCATCAATAACTTTCTTTTTTATCTTGGTTTTTCATACAAAGACAATCACGACCTTCTAACTCTAGACGAAATGGTCCAAGTTTTCGATGAGAAAAAAATCCAAAAACAAAATGCTATATTCGATATCCAAAAACTTAACTATCTCAATAGTCAGTGGATAAAAAAACTAGATTCAGAGGACCTCTTTAATAGACTAAAGTCATTTATCCCTGAATCATGGCAAACAGAAAAAGCCAAAGTAATTTCAATTATCGACATCGTCAAAGAAAGAATGTTTACTCTCAAAGATTTTGCTCCGGCTGCCGAGTATTTTTTCAGCACTCCCGAAGTTGATCGACAATTAGTACTCGAGCAATCAGCTCACACCGAAGAGGAAACCAAAAAATGGTTCGATACTGCTGTTTCAATAATCGAAAATTCTACAAACTACACCTCAGAGATTCTTCATGAAGAGTTTGCGGCTGCCCAAAAGGAGTCTGGACTTATGCCTAGAGAAGCCTTTATGTCTCTTCGAGTCGCTATTTCTGGTCGCACAGTATCACCTCCTCTTTTCGACTGCTTTGTAATTTTAGGAAAAGAAGAAACAAAAAAGAGACTCCTCTCTGTATTTGCCTAAACTATGCCAGAAAGCAATTTACAAAACTCAATCGCCCGTCTCGAAAAGAGGTCAAACTCTCTTCGTAAGAAAATTCTAAAAAATCCTTCGGCGAAAAAGTTTTTTTCAAAAACAACCCTTTTAGCATACGATCTTCGTCAAAAGTCAGCTCGCTTATTAGCTGGAGCAGGTCTTGTGGGTAGTATCCTCGCTATGCCAATGCCACAATCTGTATCCGTTCCAATGGAAGTATCAGAGCCAGTTAAGTCTATCCTTTCAAACCAGCAAAAAATTCTTGGCAATCTCCAAGAGCTGATACCTCACACTCCTGCCAAACTTACAGGTGAAACAGCCACCAAAGTAGAAGACTTGATTCGAAACAACATGAATATTCCAGTCAAAGTAGAGCTTGAAGGCCAATCGCTAAATCATACTGTAGGTTACACAGGATTTGAGCAGCATCTCTATCGTTACCCCGGTGATACATTGGCCGAACATGATGAAATTCAAGAAGCTGGGATTGCTCCTGGTCTTGGAGCGTTTGGATACTTCGCAAAAGACGCACAAGATTTTTCCACGAAAACTTATATGCAGGAAAAATATTATTGTGTTGTCCAGACCCTATATCTATCAAACTGGAATACTGACTATCGACAGTTAAAAGATTTTTATGCTTTTAGAAAAATGCTCGTGGTCAATCCAGTAAACGGCAACGCCGTGGTATGTGTAATAGGCGACGCTGGTCCAGCAGAGTGGACGGGAAAACAGTTTGGTGCGTCGCCAGAAACAATGCAAGCACTAGATCTAAACAAAGGACCACGAAAAGGCCTTATTCTTATGATGTTTGTTGATGATCCAGATAACAAAATTCCATTAGGACCCGTAAATTATTAAAAAATATGGCACCACTTTTTTTCGACCATCTAGTAATCAAAACAGAAATCATTGAGCTAATAAATAAGAAGCAGGAGGCCGAAAATCAAAAAGGAAAGGCTCTCCAGTTAATTGACGACATTCTGTATCAAGGGATAATTTGTCACATTTTAGAAAAGCTAAATCCCCAGCTCCACGACACTTTTCTTTGTCAAGTCCACGATCGCCCTTATGATCCAGAAGTCATCGCCTACCTCAAAAAACATGTCGGTCCTGATATCGAAGACGACATCAGAAAAGCGGCGAACAAGATGGTGAAACAAATCCTCAAAGACTTGTCCGAATAATCCTCCTCGTCATATTGTTCAAGATGTGTTAATCTAATATCCATGGAAGAAGAAAAATGTCCCAAATGTGGTGCACCACTATCAGAAATTACCGAAACCCCAACAGGTCGTAGACTAAGACGCTGCTCAACAGGAGTCTGGAATACCGAAACTCACAAAACCGATGGTTGTGACTACGTCAAATGGCTCGAAGTAGAGCCCCAAACTCTCGATGAAAAATGTCCCAAGTGTGGCGAGCCTCTTGTTCTTCAGGTCACACGTTTTGGTAAAAAAATGAAAAAATGTAGTGCCGGTGGGTGGGACAAAGAAGCCAAAAAAGCAACAGGCTGTGACTATGTAGAGTGGATCAATGGCACCACCGAAAAGCTCGAAGAAAAATGTCCCAAGTGCGGTGAGCCTCTTGTTCTCTACACAACAGCAGCAGGAAAAAGAATGAAAAAATGTTCCACTTCAGGCTGGGACAGAGAAGAAAAGAAAGCCACGGGATGCGACTATATTGAATGGCTCAAAACTGAATACAAACCTCAAGTTCAAAACGGAGAAGAATTTCTCCCTCCAGAAGATATTTTTTAATTGCAAAAAAAACCAACGATTTCTCGTTGGCTAAAGTTTAATATTTTACTTCGGCAATTTCTCCAAAATTCACCATCACTTTGTTGTCGGCAGTGAAAATGAGCTGTCTGCAGTAGGGGATATCAAGTTTATGCACCTTCCACCAAAATGCCATGATTGGAAAATAATTTTTCGGAATTCTTTTCCAAACTCGGCACTCGCAAATATCTGTATCGTAATTGTAATTACGATCAAAATTGTTTAGATCATTATCGACCCAGTGGAGTATTTCTTCCACATCCACGACACTAGTTTCACAAAACTCATTTTTGTTCATCAAGCTGATAAAGCCAGCGCTTTTCAAATTTTTGATTTCTGCTGCCCAGTCGAGATATTTTTCCACTTTTATGGCCGAGTCGATGTATCCAGGGATCAAGCAGCAATTAAGGCTAATTTTCCCAGGATACTTATCAGCATAATGATTCAAGCCATAAGTTGAGGCTGTTTTCACTCCAAAAACTTTATCATTCATTGCAGTTTCAAAGTGATGTCGACTTACATGGATCGTCGTAAGTTTCTCAACTTGCTCAATCATTGGCAAATTAGAAAGCTTGGTACCGTTGGTAGTGATGTCCACTTTTGCATCAGGATTTACATCAAATATTACTTTAAGCAGATTGTTGGTTCTTGATGGGTTAAGTAACAGTTCTCCGCCAGTCATTGATACCTTACTAATCAAGTTTCGCGAATAAAGATCAGTAAGCACTCGAGTAAGTTTTTCCAAGTCAGGCTCGGTCTCAGACAAATTCAAAAATTTTCTTTGAACATCACACATCGGGCAATTTCCATTGCATCGTTTGGTGGCCATAATATAAAAGATAAACTGTGGATAATTTAATACCTCTCCAGGTTTGTCTTTACAATGACTGCACCAATAGTTCCGACACAAAAGCTCAGTCCCAAGCATTGGTACACTAATTGTTCTCATGTACCTCCTAACAATGATTCAGATTACTTGATCCAGTACAACTAGTATCTTGATGAGAAATTGATTCTCGGGTCACATTTCTTCGAGGTCTATGCGGAGAAACTACAACTGGTTCTGAAGGTTCATTGATACAAGACGCCAGAAACAATAGGATTTCTTCCTCTTTTGCCTCAGGGTATACTTCCTGCAACACATCTTGAATATATCGAAGGCTAGAGCCTTCTCTTTGCATTCTTTTGTAAACGTTTTTTGCCGTTCCCTTATCAAATCCTTTTGCCATTTTCATCTCCTTTTTAATGAGCGATTTTCTGCATCAGATTATATCACTCAATTATCAATTAAAGATAGTGTTGACAACACACTAAGTCGATGATAAGATATTTCAGTTACCAATAAAAAACACATGACATTACAATCCCTTTTCGATATAAACACCACTTTCTTTACGCTACTAAACTATCCCATGAGTTACTTGGAATTTTTTGGGACTGTGCTTACAGGTTGGTCTGTGTATTTGTCAGCCAAAAACAAAGTAATTTCTTGGCCAATCGGCCTTATTGGTGTTGTTCTATTTGGTTTCCTTTTTTACCAGATTCAGCTATATTCTGATCTTTTTGAGCAAATCTATTATCTCGCTACTGGTTTCTGGGGCTGGTGGTTATGGACTCACCCAATAAAGGCAGAAAAAGATACCAATAATGAACTAAAAACAAGTTACGGTTCCAAAAAATTCAATCTAATTGGTATAGCCTCCATCGCCGTTCTTACCATTTTCATGACCTATTTCATGTCTAATATCCACCTTATTTTCCCTAAGTTATTCCCCATTGCAGCCTCCTATCCCTTTATGGATGCTTTCACTACGGCTATGAGTTTTGTAGCCAATATCTATCTCGCCAAAAGAAAGATCGAAAACTGGTATATGTGGATAATCGTTGACGTCATTGCTGTCTTCCTCTATTTCCAAAAAGGCGTTATCTTTCTCTCAATCCTGTACTTCTTCTTCTTGATAAATGCCATCAAGGGTTTATACGACTGGTCAAAAACTCAAAATAGTTATGCCCAAAAAATATAAGACAGGATTTATCATTGGTAAATTTGTTCCTCTACACAAAGGACATCAATATCTAATTGAGTCGGCCCTAAAGCAGTCAGAGAAACTCACCATAGTAGTCTGCCAAAATGACAACAAAAACTACATTGAGGCAAAGATAAGAGCCAACTGGATCAGAGAGTTATACCCAGAAGTTAAAGTGCATATCTATCACCACAGAGACGCACTAGACTCTACCTCAACAGACATTTCTCCAATCTGGGCAGAGTTGACAATAAAGTTTTTAGGTTATGCTCCTGATGCCGTATTTTCCTCAGAAGAGTATGGAAAAAAATATGCTGAGTGTATGGGGAGCGCTCATGTCATGATTGACAACAAACGCAGAAAATACCCCATTTCCGGAACACTTATTCGCTCAAATCCATATAAATACTGGCAATACCTCAGCGAGCCAGTAAGGGGTTTCTACTCAAAAAGGATTGTTGTCTTGGGAGCAGAGTCCACAGGCACCACCACTCTTACCAAGGCACTAGCCCGTCACTATCGCACTTCATGGGCTCCTGAGTATGGTCGAACATACTGTGAAGGTCGCCGAACAGCCAAAAACAGAAACAACTGGACAGCTGACGAATTTATTCACATCGCCAGTGTCCAAAATGAGATGGAAGACTTTCTTGCAAGAAAAAGTAACAGATTACTAATTTGCGACACTGATGCTTTTGCCACCAGACTCTGGTTCGAAAGATATTTAGGTTACTTGTATCCAAGGCTCGACGAGATTACCAATACCCAAAATAAAAGTCTCTATATTCTAACAGGCGATGAAATACCATTCGAACAAGACGGGACAAGAGATGGAGAACACATAAGACACCAAATGCACCAAAGATTTGTTGAAGAACTAGAAAAGCATCACCTTAACTACATTCTCGTCACTGGTAATCGCCAAAAAAGACGCAAAGACGCCATCGCTGCGATAGACAAACTTTTTGAAGTAAGTCAATAAAAAGCCAACGATTTCTCGTTGGCGTGTTGTTTAGACTGTTATACCATTCACCTCTGCATAAAAATCAATGTTTTCCTTTTTGGAATAATAGTTATTTGGATCCAGATCCCCCCATCTGATTACTGTCATCGGCGAATCCATCGTCAAATTAGGATAGTAATGTGACTTCAAATCATCCAGCATGTTTTGGTGGTCTGTGTACCCATCCGCTTCCAGCTCTTCCTGAGTGATTTCTGCCAAAGTAGTAAGCCGTACCTCTTCTATGGTTGTTAATACTGTCCATGGTGCGAGGTGGCAGCAAATCATTACGGGACCAAGTTTGTAATCCCTGTGGCCTTCTCGAATGGTAATTTTCTTATCTCCGAGCATAATCGACATTCGAACCAGCGGATTATCCGCAATCAATAAAGCTTGCAAAGCTTGTTTCATAAATTCTCCTTTTTTAGTGTGCTTTCTAGCTAGCATTTTACCACCCAAACGTGGGAAAATAGAGTAATGCCAAAAAAGAAAATATCCACTCTTGATAGGGCATCCCAAAACCTCACAACATGGATAGGGACACCACAGTCAATACTTGCTCACACAGCCATATTTTTAGGAGTTTTTGCTCTAGTTCTTTTTGGTATTTCTTTTGACAAAATTTTGCTAACTCTCACCACAGTTCTTTCCCTTGAAGCAATTTATCTTGCCATCTTTATTCAAATGACAGTCAACCGTACGACAAAAAGCTTGGCAGGAGTTGAGAAAGATATCGATGATATCCAAGAGGATGTCGAAGACTTAGGAGAAGATATTGATGACATTCAGGAAGATGTTGATAGTTTGGAGCTAAATGTCAAAGGAATTTCTGATGATTTTATTGAAGACGATGCCGAAGAAGATGAAGTGGTTAAGGCACTCACTGACATTGAAAAACGTCTCACCAATCTCCAAGAAGACATCAAAGTCCTCAAAAAGAAAGGTCTCTTCTAATCTATTTATATAGATTATTCCTTCGTATGTACTCTGCCACTTCTGGTGTAACGAGACCATCTATTGATTTTCCATTTTTTATTCTTCTTCGAATTTCAGTACTGGTTACGTCAAGTTGTGGTTCGTCGAATATTTTAAAATTTTCTGGTAAATTTAAAATTTTTGGGTCAGGGTACCCAGGTCTTGGGAGTATCAAAAAATTATATTTGCTATACAGCTCTTCTCCTCGTATCCACACCGCCTGTATTTCACATTTTCCACCATACTTATCCTGAGGCACTACGGAATCGGCTCCAGTAAACCATGTTATCTCAGCATCTGGATACTCTTTTTGAAAGTTTTCAATTACTTCGATTGTTGGAGTATTTCCTTCATACACATCATTAAATTTGATATTAAACTTTGTCTCTCCTTGCCACAGCCACTCACTCGGGAAAGTAAGAAGTGTCATAGCCACCCGATGATCGGGAGATACGAATCCCTCTTTATCAGGCCTTACTCCAGAAGGAATCCAAAATACCTCATCAAATCTATTACTGTTTAATAATCCTTCAACCAAATGTCTATGACCCAATTGAGGTGGGTTAGCTGCCGATCCACCAATACCAATTCTATATTTTTCCATAGTTTATTTTAGTAGATTATCGTTTTCTAAATACAGCAAAGTTTGTCTCTGAGATTCCACAATTTTGGAATACTTCAGGCACTTCAATTTCTTCAAACCCATATAAATAACTTGAAAGATCAATATTGCTGGTGATTGTATCGTCACAAATTATCAAACCGTTATGAGCTAACACCCGAGCAGCCTCAATGATCTGATTAACTGTTGAATCTGTATACAATCCAAAAAATAGCACCATATCAAAACAAGAATTTGGAAAAGGCATGTCTACATTATCTGCAATAGCTTTTATTCCATTTCCCAGTTCAGGAAAATATCTTGTTTCATCCCCATCATAACTCTCCATACTAGTATGAATTACAGCGTCTTCCCCAAAAATTAGTTTTGGAAGGATATCACAACCCGAACCAGCATACAAAATTTTTTCAGAAGGGGAATTCGATTTTAACCAATTCAAAAACAAGTACTGTGCTTTCTTATAATCCAGTTCGTACTCCTCGTCAAGTTCAGCAGTCCAAGGATCATCTTCTCTCAAAGGCAACACAGACTTTTCAACTTCTTTCTTTATTATCTCAAGAATGTCTTTTGGGATTGTCTCGTCAATAATGTTTTCGAATTCCATACGAGATTATAACAACTACTAAACAATATTTTGCCTCCTATTTGAAATATTGTGAAACAAGATCATAATGAAAGTATGAAGAAAAAAATCCAATCAAAATTAACAAGGCCTTAAAAATTTCTTTACTGATAATTTTGCTTTTTCCCATTGCTTTTTTCTCTCTTTTCCTCTTCGGGGAACTGTTTGGCGGGGATATATCTGGATTAAGTCATTTAATTCAAATTGCTCCTTTTGCGTTAATCTTTTTTCTCGTCGTAAAATACTTGAAAGTCACGATACGTAATCCAATCGAGGATAGTAAAAAATTAGAAAATATTTTTATGCATCACCATCTCCGAAGTCAAAAACAGTAGATAAAGAGCAAGTAAAAACAAACCTTCAAGTCTGGATATTGAATGTTTTGTTCTGGCAAAATAGTAAAAAGCAACTAAACCGACGACAAGAAATACAAGGCTTACTACATAACTATTAGTAAGAAAAACAGTCTTGTTGTAAATCAGAGTAAGCATTCCTAGTAAAAAAGTATTAAACACAGCGGACCCGATATAGTCTCCAAAAGCCACCTGTTTGTTTTTCATAAATATTGAGCGCACCACCAGAGAAAGTTCAGGGATATTTGTTCCAACTGCAATAAATATCAAGCTAATAAAAAATGGTGACACATTTAGTATTTTTGAGAAATACAAAGATTGATCAACCACAAATTTACTGGCAACAAAAATAACTCCAACTGCAAGTATTATTTTTATTAATTCTTTCCCTACCCTTACTCCAGACTGGGGGTTAAAAGATTTTAACTGGCTAATAATGCCTCTTTTTGCTCCGATACTAATCAGAAGTATTACAAAAAGGCCAAGTGCTATGAGACTATCAGTTTTTCCAATTTGTCCATCCAATACTAGTATGGCTGGCATTGCAACAACCAACAAAGACATAGGAAGATTACGACCCTTAAATTTATCAGGAATCTGTATAGATCTTCCTGTGATAGCTAGTAAAGGAATTATTAACATAAACAAAACAATCGAAGCTCCGATTAGATTTCCAACATAAATTTCAGGATCATTTTTTAGAATTGAGTTAACTCCAACAGAAAGTTCTCCGATAGAGGTAAAAACTCCTAATATTAAAAAAGAGACAGAAAAAGAAGATATTCTTAAAGTTCGAGATAGTCTTTCTACAGATTTTATTGCAATTCCAGATCCAATCCAAATTCCAACAAAAGACAATAAATAAATTAATAGATGTTGTTCCATATTATTTCCTTCCTTAATCATAACAAATCGCCTCTCAAAATTTTGAACGTTCATACATGCTACGATATCTTATGTTGTCGAAAGCTAATAGAAAATTATGAAACAAATTAGTGCCTTTCAAAGAAAAATTGCCGAAGAGCCAATTAAGCTCCCCAGTAATCCCTTTTTTGATGTATTCCAGAAGAAGTGGGATAAACCCCAATGTGATTTTTAAATCCTGCTATATATACTAATGGTCCATTTAGATTAAATTCCGGCACCCCGTACCCCATTTTTTCAATAGCCTCAGGTGCTATTTCCTTAATTAATCCTCTAATTTTTTCCAATATTAATCTTGCTTTTTCAGGCTGGTTTTTGGTATATGTTTCGACATCAATACTGTTTGTCATTAAAGTTATATTTTTCTACAACACATATTCACAATATCATAAAGTAGTTAGGTTTAAAGGTAAAGGTTCAGTCAGTGAAAAAGTTGACATGCTACAATAATTTTATGTCCGATAAAATATTCCCTTCAATTGTCGTTTTAGTAGGTTTATCACTGATACTAATACCAAAGGTTCGCCTAGAAAATTTTGTGAGAAAGGTATTGAAAAGTATTGGATTACGTGTAGAAACTAAACAAGTAAATTTAACAAAATTTGTTGCTGAGATGATTAAGCTTACGGGCGCAGTTTTTATCGGAGTAGGACTAATAATGTTTTTCGTCTTACCATTCTATTCTCAGGTAAATAACTTCTAGAAATCTCTATTCAAGACATCGACTAGGTTTCAATTAGAATTATTTCGATCTAATGTTGAGCGGTAGAGTCACGGACCTTAACGAATCAACAATTATTTCTTGCCTACTCAAATCTTAAAGCGTTAATTGGATCGAGAGCGGCTGCTTTTTTAGCAGGTAAGTAACCAAAAAACACTCCCACTGCGAAAGTAATCACAAATGAAAGGGGGATGCTCCACCAAACAAAAATGATTTTAAATCCCATGGATGACAACAAGAAATAAATTAATATGGAAAAAATTGTTCCGACCAAAAAACCAACAGCTGTCAAAATAAAAGCTTCTAATAAAAACTGAGTCAATATATAAACATCCTTTGCTCCAATTGATTTGCGAACTCCAATTTCCTTTGTTCTTTCGGAAACGGTTACATACATAATATTCATAATCCCAATTCCACCTACAAGTAATACTATGAAACCAACACTCCCCAATAATAACGCCATTGTCTGTGAAGAACTTTGCGCCGAGGCCACTGTTGCACCCATATCTTTAAGTTTAAAATCATCTGCCATCCCCATCCCAAGATTATGTGATTCTCGCAAAATTTTAGATAAAGAATCCATTGTTACTCCTAATGTTTCCAAACTAGAGGCATTAACATTAAACGAAAACTTTCCGTTTTTTCCGAGGACATATCTGTAACTAGAAGAATATGGAGTAAAAACACTTTCATCAATCGTAATTGGTCCAAATGCTCCACCTTTGTATTCTGCCACTCCAATAATTTGAAACTCTTTTTCTCCAAGAATTATTGTTTCTCCAATTACTTTTGGAGTTCTTGTTCCATAAAGTTCTTCGGCAACTGTTGCTCCGATAATTACTTTCTTTGTATGACTATCTTCGTCCTCCTGAGAAAAGAAATTTCCGCTAGTTAATTTCACATTAGCCACTCTCATGAAATCTGGATAAGTACCAACAACTGAAAAATTTACAACATTATTATTGGCTGTCATATTAACTTTTCCGGTTAACATTGGTACCACATCTGCAACAGTATTTATCGTTTTTACTACAGGCATATCATCAACTGATAGCTTAGACTTTACACCAGCAGTTGAGGGGGCGTTGATTAAGATTGTTGTAACCGACATGTTAGAGTACTGTGCCTCAATATCCTTTTTTGCGCCCTCACCCAAAGCAACAACAACGATAATAGTCATTGCTCCAATAATGATGCCTAAAGTAGTCAAGAATGAGCGGAAAGCATTTGCCCTCAATGATTTCCATGATAGTTCAATAATTTTAATAAAAAAATCAAAAGTCATCATATGCTTTTTTTATCAGTGATTCGTCCATCTTTAAGATAAATTACTCGGTCTGCTAAAGTAGCCAAATTTGGATCGTGTGTCACCATCAGAATAGTTTTTTTGAAATTATTTTTTAGGGACAATATTAAATCCATAATTTCCTTTCCCGTTTTTGAATCCAAATTACCTGTAGGCTCATCAGCAAGAATAAATTCTGGATCGTTAATTAAAGATCTTGCTATTGCTACACGTTGTCTCTGCCCTCCAGATAACTCGTTTGGTTTTTTCTTATATTGGTCACTCAAACCGACCATATTAAGTAGTGACTTTGCCCTTTCTAAATCTTGTTTCCCAGAATAAAAACTGGGCAAAGCAACGTTTTCCAAAGATGATAGGGTAGGGATTAAATTAAAATTTTGGAAAATAAAGCCAATATATTTATTCCTAATTTCTGCCAGTTGGTTTGATGACAAAGTGGAAATTAGTTTATTTTGAATTCGATATACTCCCTCAGTTGGTTTATCTAATGCCCCAATAACATTCAATAAAGTTGATTTTCCAGAACCAGAAGGTCCCATCATTGCCACAAACTCTCCCCTCTTTATTTCTAGGTCGATTCCCTTAAGAATAGGGAATTCATCTTTACCAATAAAATAAGTTTTCTTTATGTTTTCAAGAAAGATAATTTGATTCCCCATTTAGTTTTTCAAAACTACTTCCTGCCCAACAATTAATCCGCTTATGATCTCAACATTTTTTCCATCAGTAAATCCTGTTTCGATTCCAGTTTTTAATACTTTTCCATTTTTATCAACAATATCCACATAAGATTGATCTCCCTCGCGGTATACTGCCTTGTTTGAGATTACCAAAACATCTTTTATCTCCTTAGAAATAAATAAAACAGATCCTTCCATTCCATCTATAATTTTTTTATTGTCAGGATTTTCAATATTAAGAGTTACCTTATATGAAGATAAGCCATTCGAATCTACTGATGAAATGGGGGAAAGAAAAATTAATTTTGAGTCAAACTCTTCTTTGCCATACGAATCCAAAATGATAGATGTTTTTTGATCCATTTCAATTTTTAAAGCCTCATCTTCTTCTGCATATGCGACAAAACTAAATAAATCTGGATTAATAATGATAGCAACAGGAGTTTGATTTTGAGTGCTAACAATATCTCCTGGCTTTATATTTAGTTGTGCCACCACACCAGTTGCAGGGGACAGCACTCGAGACTCTTTGACAGCCAACTCTTTTAACTCCACATCCAAAACCGCCTTATCCAGATTCCACTGATTTTTTTCTAAAATTCTCTTGAGAGTATCAGTTATTGGGTTGTCAGCGTATGTTACTTTGCTGGTCTCTTCAAAATCATTTCGTTGTATTGAATAATCTCTGAGAGTTTTCTCCAGATTCTTTTGAGCATCCTGAGCATCCAAAGAAGCTATCCATTGGCCTTTTTTAACTAAAGCCCCTTCTTTTACATAGACTGATGTAACCTTTCCTCCGATTAAAAATCCAGGTTCGTATTTTTCAATTTCCAGTTTACCATCGATGGAAAATGATATACGTAAATCTGTTTTTACTACTTTTGTAGTTGAAATCTGGTTCTTAGAATTGCTGTTTATTGCTGAAAAATACCAAATTGCTCCAACGGCAGCAGTAATAACTATTACCACGATGGAGATTATTTTTTTAATATTTTTACTTAGCATTTTATTCTCAAATTCCCTTGATCTTTACAAACTCCACCTTTCCTTGACTATCAGTCCATATCGAAACATACACGCCCTTAGTTAATTCTGCAATGTCCGCACTTACAATATTTCCACTAGCATCGCCTGATCCCTTAACGACAGGAACACCTACTGGAATAGTAAGGGTGACATCTTCTGTTTTTATATCCACCTTTGCGGTTTCTCTAGCGGCAGCTCTTTCCTCTTGTGTCATACTTTGCATTGCTGCCTTATTGGCTGCTTGTTCTTCTTCTGTCAAAATTTCTTTGTCAACTTCGTTTGCAATTTTTATTTCATTTCCCAAAGAAGACACAATCGATCCATTTATCTCTGCAGGACGTTCAGGTGAAGCAATGGACGCCTTCTTGGTTATCGCTGACTCGTTATTTTTATTAAAAAACAAAAAATACGTACCCACACCAATAGCAATCAATACAACAAAAATAATAATTTTATTTTTCATAGTTTACCTTCTACTTTTAATACTATTAATCTTAGCAAATTCTTTCACACAATACATTATTGAAGCTGACAAATTTAGCAACGCCTTGTTTTATTCGACTCTTTATCCAAATGTGTTGCCGGACTAGGACTCGAACCTAGAATAACCTCCTCCAGAGGGAGGTGTCCTACCATTAGACGATCCGGCAATGTAAGTCTCAACCTACAGGGTATATTTTACCATTCCAAGCTCAGCCAGTGCTAAATTCCCATCAAGCCCAAAAGCTTAAACACTACAAATGCTGGCCAGAAAATAGCCTTGCCAATTCCTATAAGCACTGCTCCCAATCCTACTGCGCCATTTAGGAAATAAAACAAAGATCCGATGACTCCTAAGCCATACAGAGCACTAGACTCAGCTCCCTTACCGTGGTGGCAATGGCATTTATGCATCATCATTTCTTTTCCACAGCATTCTTTTTCGGACTCACACTTGCATTCTTCTTTTTTCATAATCTTCATTATATCAATTAATAATTATTTATTTCTGAGCTACGATTATTCCAGTCGATCTAAAACAATTTAATTCATCATCAGAAAAGGCAAAGTCATTTTTCCATAACTCGTTTAGATAGGGAATTGTATAAGACTCTCGATACTGATCTTTCATTCCTAATAATTTTATTATTCGATCATACTGTTCAAAAGTCACAGGCACATAATTTTCTTTTCCTTCTCTTTGCCAGTTATCGCCATACATATATTTGAGGAGGAAGTGGTTTATTGGTTTTGTTTTTGTGAGTGGTTCAAAAGTATTTTCAAAATCAGCCACCAAGTTAGTCAACTCTCCCTTACTTTTAATTTTCTTTTCGATTCTCTCTGTCCACAGATCAGAGTCTTTCATATAGTCAAACAAAACCATATCGCGGATTATCAAACTTCCATTTGGTTTTAGTATTTCATGGGCGTCCGCCAAAGCTTTTACTACAGTCGAAATTCCTTCTCCATATGAATAGAATTCATGGAGGACAGAACAAAACAAAACTACATCAAATCTTTCAGGGTTTGCCAGTCTTTCTCTAAGATATACATTTTCAAAAGTAATATTTTTTAACTCACTTGATTTCTCCTTGGCGATATCAATAAACTCGCGATTCAAATCAATTCCCACAAATTTAATTTCAGGAAACATCTCAGCCAAAGCAATAGTTACTACTCCGTCAGCACATCCTACATCCAACACCGACTTAACTCCATCAGGGAAAAAATTCGCCACACGTAATTTTTCTTGTAGAGGCTTACTCATTCTCTCCAGATATCTTTGTGGGTTTACTATATCGTCCATGTATATATAGTATCAGTTTCAAAAACTCCTTAGGCAGGTTGTATCGAAAAAGATAAACCAGCTCTTTCGAACTGGTTTTTTTATATATTTTCTTTATAGACCAAACCGAGCATTATTTACCATTATTTATTGCTTGGATTTGCACCTTGCGCTTCCATTCCGGGGTCCCAACAAATTCCTCAGGCATTTTCTCCATTAGTCTTTTTTGAAGCTCTTCTCTGGATAACGATACTGTTTCATTTTCCTTTGTCGCTTCTTTTGGAACATCCTGAACCTCGTCATTTGGCCGCATTTTTTCTCCTTTCAGCCAAAAATTACAAAAAATGCCCAAGAGGGCAATTAATTAAGGTTCGATAGAACTCACAATTGTGTGAATCATTACGCGAATCATAACTTATAATAAATAAAAAGTCAAGTATTGACTATATTCCTTTCCTCTTCTAAACTTGTTATACCCAAACAAAAACCGAATATGTCCAATCTAATAGAACCCTTAGCCTCCAAGATTCGCCCGAAAAATATTAAAGAATATATTGGCCCAGAGCATTTAGTAGGGGAAGGAAAGCCTATTAATCAGGCCATCAAAAGCAAACATATTTTTTCTTTTGTTCTCTGGGGTCCTCCGGGTACAGGTAAAACAACTATCGCTAGAATATATTCAGATGCCATAGATGCCGATTTTTACGAACTCTCTGCCGTCTCGGCGGGCAAAGACGACATTAGACAAATTCTCAAAAATACCGAGGAGACCACCAAGCCAGTCGTACTTTTTTTAGACGAAATTCATCGCTTTAATAAAGCTCAGCAAGATTATCTCCTTCCTTTTGTCGAAAAAGGCAAGCTTACTCTCATTGGTGCCACTACCGAAAACCCAAGTTTCGAGATCATCGCTCCATTACTCTCTCGCCTTCGTGTTTTTGTTCTCAAAGAGCTTTCTCCTGAAGAGATTGAAAAAATAATTATTCGTGCCGCCAAAGTTCTCAAACTAAAGATGAACAAAGAAGCTAGAGAGTGGCTCGCCACCTTCGCCAACGGCGACGCTCGTCAAGCTATTGGTCTCATTGAGTCCACAGCTTCTCTTTACAAGGAATTATCAGTTGATAATTTCAAAACCGCTCTTCAGTCCCGTTTCCTCAGGTTCGACAAACAAGGAGAAGAACACTACAACACCATCTCAGCTTTCATAAAATCAATGAGAGCCAGCAATCCTGATGCTGCTTTATATTATCTAGCTCGTCTTATTGATTCTGGCGAAGACCCACTCTTTATCGCTCGCCGTGTGGTTGTATTTGCTTCCGAAGATGTCGCCACCCCTACAGCGCTTGTCGTTGCCAATGCAGTATTCCAAGCCTGTCAGCAAATTGGCTATCCCGAGTGCCGCGAAAATCTAGCGGCTGGGGCTGTGTATTTAGCCAACTCTCCCAAGGATCGTTCAGCCTACGAAGGCTATCTCAAAGCCCTCGAAGATGTCCAGAAATTTGGCAATCTACCTATTCCTCTCAATCTCAGAAATGCCCCTACCAAGCTCATGAAAAAACTAGATTATGGCAAAGGATACGATATGTACACTAAAGAAAGCCTTCTCCCGGACCAACTCAAAAATAAAAAATACATAAAGTAGGATGACAAATAAATTTCATAAATACATCATCGCTGAAATTCTCAAAGTATCCCCAGTTAAAGTTCCAAATAAAGACGGTTTTGGTCTCAAATATGTTGGCACCCAAAAACCCTCATTTCATCTTGATACCAAATCAATGAGAAAAATCGCCAAAAACTTTGTCAAATCCCATTCTCTTTCTCCAAAAGAATACACAAAATTAATCGACGATCAATACTATGGCAACACCTACGACGAAGTCATCATAGCCGCTCTAATTGTCGGGTCTACCAAAGAACTCCGTCAAAATATTGTTCCCAAAGATTTACATCACTGGGTGACTAACACTCACGGCTGGGCCGAGTGCGACGTTCTTTGCCAGATGGCCTTTGATGCCGATGACTTTCTCAATAGCTGGCCTGTCTGGGAAAAAGCACTTATGCAGTTTGCCAAAGATCCAAATATTCAGGTCCGTCGTGCTAGTCTTGTCCTTCTTACCAAACCCTTCCGTCAGTCAGACGATATAAGATTTATCAAAGTCGCCCTTCACAATCTAGACATCCTCAAACAAGAGAAAGATATTCTCATCACCAAAGCTGTTTCGTGGGTCCTTCGCTCCATGATAAAAAATCATAAAGACATAGTGTCCAAATATCTCAAAGACAATCTATCCTCTCTCCCTAAAATTGCCATTCGTGAAGTCTCCACCAAGCTTGAAACAGGTAAAAAATACGTAAATAAAATGAAAGATCAAAGTATTAGGAAATCTTCTTCCAAATCACTATAATTAGCCATATATGATTGCTATTGTTCAGTTAATAAACTCCGGCTGTGTGTCACTTGAATGTGACCAAAACACTCAAAGAGGTGTCGAAAAAGGCCTCTTTGTTTTGTTAGGCGTTTCCAAAGACGACACAGAATCAGATCTAGATAAGGTATATCAAAAACTACTCAAACTAAGAATATTTCCAGACTCAGAGCATAAGATGAATCTAGATATTCATCAAGTAAGTGGTGAGATTCTTTTGATATCTCAATTTACTCTTTTTGGTGATACCAAAAAATGCAATCGACCAGGGTTTACCAAAGCAGCTGGCAAAGATCTCGCCCTCAATCTTTATAATCTCTTTGCTGATAAACTTACTTCAGCTGGAGTCTCGGTTACCAAAGGCTACTTCGGTGAGCACATGTTAATTAACGCCGATTTGGCTGGTCCAGTAACTATTATTTTAGACTCA
>Ga0172375_10002816_pt1 | contig 26860 bp, 23 predicted proteins | sample LakKiv1m_FD_114537 | JGI IMG/M metagenome (GOLD analysis project Ga0172375, IMG submission 114537) | Freshwater microbial communities from Kabuno Bay, South-Kivu, Congo - kab_092012_11.1m | ecosystem: Environmental > Aquatic > Freshwater > Lake | place: Democratic Republic of the Congo...
AGAGGGTAGACTGGCCACCATGCCGCCCGGCCCCGGAGACACCGTCGAGCTCGAGGTGACGACCCTCGCCTACGGCGGTCAGGGCGTCGCTCGCCTCGACGACTTCGTCGTCTTCGTGCGCGGAGCCGTCCCCGGCGACCGCGTGCGCGCCCGCATCACGCGCCGCAAGAGGTCCCACGCGGAAGCGCGGGCCGTCGAGATCGTCTCGCCCTCCCCGCGCCGCGTGCCGCCGAGATGCTCCCACCACGGCGAGTGCGGAGGCTGCGAGTGGCAGACGCTGGACTACGCGGCGCAGCTCGAGTTCAAGCAGCAGCAGGTGCTGGAGTCTCTCGAGCGACTCGGGCATCTCGGCGGCTACGATCTCGAGACCATCCGCGGCATGACCGACCCCTGGCGCTACCGCAACAAGATGGAATTCTCGGCCGGTGAGAGTGCCGACGGCCGCCTCGTCCTCGGCCTGCACCGGCGAGGGAGCTGGCGTGAGATCGTCGCCATCGCCGACTGCATGCTCGCGTCGGCGCGCGTGAACCACGCGAGGTCGGCGGTCGAGAGCGCCTGCCGCGATCTGGGCCTGCGACCATACTCCCGCGAGGATGGCGGCGGCGGGCTGGTGCGCCATCTCGTGGTCCGTGAGGCCCTGGCCGGCGACCTCCTGCTCAATCTCTTCGTGGCGGCCCGGTTCCCGGAGGAGGCGGCCCTTGCCGAGCGTGTGGTGGCCGAGAGCGGGTGCACCACCTTCGCGCTCACGGTCAACGACTCACCCGGCGATGCCGCCGTGGGAGACGGCCCCCATCCGCTCTTCGGACCGCCGTACCTCAGCGAGCGCCTCGCCGGCTGCGACCTGCAAGTGCCGGCCGCCGCGTTCCTGCAGACGAACACGGCGATGTGCGAGGTCCTCTACGCCACCGCTCTGCGCTTCGCCGCTCCCGACCCGTCGCGCACCGCCGTCGACCTCTACTGCGGCATCGGCTCACTCAGCCTGCCGCTGGCCCGCGCATCGCGATCGGTGCACGCCGTGGAGATCCAGAAGGAGGCGATCGTCGCGGCGCGTGACAACGCCCGCCTCAACGACATCACCAACGCGGATTTCCACGCTCACGATGTGCGGCCGCTGCTCAGGTTCCCGCCCGCCGCGGTGCTCGACGCCGCCCGTGCCGACGACGATGACCGGCCGGCCGTGGTGCTCGTCGACCCTCCTCGCGCCGGCATGGCCCGCAAGGCCCTGCAGCGCGCCGCCGCACTCGGCGCCGACCGCTTCGTCTACGTGTCGTGCAACCCGACGACACTGGCCGGCAACGGGTCGGAACTCGCGGAGCTCGGATACCGGCTCTCCCGGATCGCGCCGGTCGACATGTTCCCTCACACGCACCACATCGAGACGGTGGCCCTGTTCGAACGCACCTGATGACCCGGGAGCAGGCGGCGAACGACCGTCACCGGTCCGCCACGCAGACGGCTCAGTCGGGCAGCGGCCCACTCCCTTCGCCGCCCCCCCGGATCCTCGTCCACAGAAGGTCGGCGTTCACGAGCAGGTAGGCGGCCGACAGCAGCGGAAGCGCCGGGAGCGCCGTCCACCACATCGCCACGGCGATGGTGCCCAGGAACGAGGCCACCATCGCCACCGCGCTCCAGCCGACGCGCAGGCGGAACCGCTGGGCCGCGCCCAGATACAGGGCGAAGAAGATGACGTCGCTCACGCCGAGGCCGGAGAACGCCTCCCCGTAGGTGTAGCCGGCCCAGGTGACCGCAACGGTGAAGTAGCCGACCACCACCGGTCCCTTGTCGAGGATCGCCTTCGTGGGACCGGCGGCGACGCTGACGATGTCCACGACCGCCGAGACGGCGGCCACGATCACGACCCAGCTCACGCGCTCGAGCTCCTCGGCGATCCAGATCCCGAGCGCGCCGGCGGCGACGATCTTGGCCACATTGGCCGGAGCTACCCATCCCAGCCACACGAAGAGGACGGCCAGGGGCAGAGCGACGATCGTCACCAGAGGGAGCCGCCGGCCCAGCATGCGGAGCGGCAGCATCCCCCACACAAGAACCCCGGCGAGTGACAGGACGATCGCCGACGAGAGCATGATGTTCGTCTTCACCGGCAGGACCGGGAGGCTGCTGCTGCCGAAGCCCCAGAGCAGCAGGAGAACGCCGGCGACGATGGCCGGTGTCAGGCGCCTGGCCACATGGACCTCCGCCACACAGGAGACACGGGACACACCGGTCCACTCACCGGCGCCTCACCGATCAGTAAGGCGGGATGCTGTCGTACCACTCGCCGAGCCGCCGGAACGCGCGCCAGAAGCCGGCCTTCAGCCGCTGCTCGTCGAGTGACGCGTCGATGTCGGGCGTGGCCAGCACCTCGGTGCCGGGAGTGAACTCGACGATCTCGGCCGGCGAGTACTCCAGCTCACGGGCGAGAGGAGTCCCCAGCGCGTTGAGCGAGGCGACCGCGTCCTCCCCCATGGCCACGATCAGCTTGGGGCTCACGATGGCGAGCTCACGGCGCAGATGCTCCAGGCACTTGCTCTCGGGGTGCGCCTCGCGCACATCGCCGCACTTGACGACGTTGGTCCCGTACAGCTGCAGGGGGTCGATCTTGAGTCGCTGGCAGCTCTTCATGAGCGCCGTCCCGGCGCGGCCGAAGAACGCGACGCCTTCGTGCAGTTCCGAGGGCCGCGCCTGGTACTTGAGCAGGAAGATGTCGGCCATCGGATGGCCGGAGCCGATGACCGGCATGATGCGCGCGTGGCTGCACTTCGAGCACCTCAGTATCTCACCGGTCAGCTCGTTGATCTCGCTGATCGCCCGGGTCAGGTACTTGTCGTAGATCTCGTTGGGGTGCGCCACGTGAGTACCTCGATAGGGGGTGATCGCTAGGTAGTTCGCGCCCTCCCGGCGAACTCCTCGCGGAGTCCGGGCAAATCGCCGGAAGCTCCTGTCGTCTCGGTTCTACGCAGGGGAATCCCCCTGCCCGTCGTCTCTCGACGCGCCGCTCATGGTGGTCTGGATGAGCTTGAGCGACTGCAGGTAGATCAGGCTTCGCGGGCGGCGCACGATGCGGCTCTCGGCCAGCGCCTCGACGAAGTCGCCCGGGCCTTCAAAGTCATCGATGCCGCAGAACGCCGTGCCGATACCCGGCAAGACATGCGAGTCGCTCCCGGCCGCGGCGGGCAGCCGGTAGCGTTGCGCGAACCGCTCCGCCAGCTCGTTGAAGCCCGGGAAGGCAAGCCGTGAGTTGAACACCTCGACGACGTCGATGTCGGCGACGTTCGCGCGCAGGACACCCGGACTCGGGATGGTGTGCAGACGGTCGAACGGATGCGGTACATAGACGATGCCGCCCTGGTCCCTGATGGCGGCGATGGTCTCGGCGAACGTCATGCCGGGCGGGATCGTGCGCTGGAGGAAGAGGCCGATGACCTCACCCTCACTCGTCTTCACCTCTTCACCGACGATCACCCGCATGCCGTAGCGGTCGGCCAGCTCCCGGGCCTCGAGTCCGCCCGCCGCGCTGTCGTGGTCGGTGATGGCCACGACGTCCAGACCGACCTCCCGGGCGCGCTCGAGGATGTCGGCGACAGGCATCGCGCAGTCCTTGCTGTGGTGCGAATGGATGTGCAGGTCGGCGAACAGCTCACGCTGCTGACGGCGGCGGCGCGGCAGCGGGTGACGCCGCCGGCTCGCGACCTCCTGGTAGACCCCCTCGAGCTCGCCGACGACCCGCTCCCAATCGTAGCGCCTCGCCGTACGCAGGGCCCGCGCCGACAGTCGCCTCCGGAGCGCGGCGTCGTCCAGCAGCCGGGCGACGGCCCCGGCCAGGGCGCGCACGTCACGCGGCGGCACCAGCAGGCCGTCGGCCTCGTCGATCACGATCTCGTCATGTCCGGGGATGCGCGAAGCCACGACCGCCGAGCCGGAGGCCATCGCCTCGATCAGCGTCACCCCGGCGGAGTCGGGCCCCAGAGACGGCGCGGCGTAGACGTCGGCTCGCCGCAGCACGGCAGCCAGTGCGGTTTGCGGCAACCGGCCGTGGAAGCGTACTCGGCCCTGCCACGCGACCGGCACGAGACGTGCGTAGCGGCGCTCCTGCAGGTCGTCGCCGCAGACATCGACGACGACGTCGTCATGGCTCGCGTCAAGGAGACGCAGGGCACGCAGCAGCACGCCGAGGCCTGCGCGGCGCTCGCCGCCGGCACAGAACGCCACGTGACGCGGCCCGGGCCCGCCCTCGTGGCCGGGATGAAACCGCTCAAGATCGACGCCGGGGGGGATCACGCGATACGCGCCCGGGAAGGCGGTCGCCGCGATGTCCCGGACCGCCACCGACGATGCGATCGCCGCGTCGAGCGAGTCGAACAGACGCCTGAGCTGCGGACGCGTCGACCAGAACGGGCGCATGCGCTCGGGATTCGCGTGGAACGTCGCCACGAGGGGACAACCGGCATGCCGCAGCGCCGACCAGCCGAGACCGGGGACGAAGGGCTCGTTCAGGTGCAGGAGGTCGAAGTCTTCGGCGCCCAGCAGGACATCGATGTTGGCGATCAGGTCGGCCGGCGCCGCGATCAGCTTGAGCGACCGGCTCTCGCGGACGGCGTAGGTGGCGCCGGCGAAGAAGTAGCGCGGGTACGGCTCGTCGGGGAAGAAGACCGCGTCCCGTTCACCCGTGAGCACCGCCTGGACGCGCCCCTGCGTCTCGTCGACCGCCGTGCGATCGCCGCTCGGCGCGATGATCGTCACTCGGTGGCCGCGGGCCGTGAGCCGCTCGGCCAGCTCCCGCACCCGGTCGTTGACACCTGAGGACGTCGTCCAGAGGAAGGGCGTGAGGATGCCGAGGTTGAGTCCCATGAGATGGATGCTACCGCACCGGCGGCGTCAAGGCGGGAACCTCGGCGGATCGGCCGCCGGGGCGAGCCCGGAAACGGACGGGCCGGGGCCTGTCGGCCCCGGCCCGTCCGGTATCCGGCTCGTTCGCCCGAGTCAGCCCTGGCAGACCGCCGTGGCGCCGGCGCCCTCGCCGGCGATGAACTCCTCGGTCATGCGGCGGCACTGGTCGTCGGGGTGCTGCACCGGGGGCGACTTCATGAAGTAGCTGCTCGGCCCCTCGAGCGATCCGCTGAGCCCGCGGTCCAGACCGATCTTGGCGCAACGCACCGCGTCGATGACGATCCCGGCGCTGTTCGGTGAGTCGACCACCTCGAGCTTGAGCTCGATGTTGAGCGGCACGTCGCCGAACGTGCGGCCCTCCATGCGGATGTAGGCCCACTTGCGGTCCTCAAGCCACTCCACGTAGTCGCTCGGGCCGATGTGGACGTTCCTGGCGCCCATGTCGTAGTCGAGCTGGCTGGTGACGGCGTTGGTCTTGCTGATCTTCTTGCTCTCGAGGCGCTCGCGCTCGAGCATGTTGAGGAAGTCGGTGTTGCCGCCGACGTTGAGCTGGCTGGTGCGCTCGAGCCTGACGCCGCGCTCGCGCATGAGACGCGTGAGCACGCGATGGACGATGGTGGCGCCCACCTGGCTCTTGATGTCGTCACCGATGACCGGCACGCCGGCCTCGACGAAGCGCTTCTGCCAGTAGGGCTCGCGGGCGATGAAGACCGGGATGCAGTTCACCATGGCGCAGCCGGCGGTGAGGATCTGCTCCGTGTACCACTTGGTGGCTTCTTCGCTGCCGACCGGAAGGTAGTTGACGACCACGTCGGCCTGCGTCTCCTTGAGGATACCGACGATGTCGGCGGTGGCGCCGGGCGCCTTCTCGATGATCTGCGAGAGATACTTGCCGAGCCCGTCGTGCGTCATGCCGCGGACCACCTTGACGTCCTTCTTCGGCACGTCTGCGAACTGCACGGTGTTGTTCGGCTTGGTGAGAATGGCCTCGCTCAGGTCCTTGCCGACCTTGTTCTTGTCGACGTCGATGGCGGCCACGAACTCGATGTCGCGGACGTGGTAGCCACCCACGACCGGGTGCATGAGCCCGGGGACGAAATCGGTCTTCTTGGCGTTCTCGTAGAACTCCACGCCCTGCACGAACGACGAGGCGCAGTTGCCGACGCCGATGATCGCGACGCGTACTGGATTGCCCAAGGTCGGTCTACCTCCACTGGCTGCGGCCGCCCTGCGGCCGCCTCGATCCGAGCCGCCCGCAGGGCGCACAAAGACGCCCGCGGAGCTCACGATAACGAACGAGAGTATACCACGGCGCCGCGGGAGGTCAGCGCTCGCCCGCCGGCGCTTCCCCGGCCAGGCGAAGCTTGCGCAGCACGTGGACCATGCGGTGGACGACCGTCAGCGACGTGAGCACGGCCAGCAGATAGATGACGTACACGAGCAGGCTCGTGTCGCCCAGCGACCATCCCGAGAGCAGAAAACCGACGCCCAGCACGACGAGCCGCTCGGGACGCGACATGAGACCGACCTTGCAGTCCACCCCCAGCGCCTCGGCGCGCGCCCGCGTGTAAGACACCATCTGGGAGGCGCCCATGAAGACGAGGACGGCGACCGTCGGCGCCCACTGCGCCTCGCGGGCGAAGTAGACGACGAGCGCCGCGGCGATCAGGAGCTCGGAGATCCGGTCGGTCGTGGAATCGAGGAAGGCGCCGGCCTTCGTCGGGCCCACGCCGGCCCTCGCCACGGCGCCGTCCAAGGCGTCGCAGATCGCCGCGAGGGCGCCGACGGGCACCGCCCACACGAAGTGGCCGGTGATGATCAGCGGTATCCCGCCGACCTGCAGCAGCAGGCCGAAGACGGTCATCATGTCGGCGGTGACGCCCAGGCGAGCAAGGACGACCCCGACCTTGAAGAACCCTCGCCGGGCGCCGTCGGTGTACCGGGTCTTGAGGTTGGTCACGTCAGCCGTCGCGCTCGCGGACGGTGACCGCCTCCGACTGCGGGACGGCGCTCGGCTGCACGTTGACCGCGAACGCCCACGCCGCCAGCACCACGAGACCGCCCGCCACGGCATCGATGATGAAGTGATTGCCGGTCGCGACGATCGCCACCAGCACGAGCCCCGCGTAGGCGAAGCCTCCGTACCTCAGCCAGCGATCGGCGCCGAGAGCGAAGACGGCGAGGGCGATGAACAGTGCGTACGCGAAGTGAAGGCTGGGCATGGCGGCGAAGGGGTTCGCCAGCAATCCGTTCTCGAGGATCTGCTCGCGCACCCCGTGCAGGAAGTTGATGTCGACCACCCCGGACGTGAAGATCATCCGCGGCGGAGCCGTCGGCAGGAGGGCGAACACGATCACCGCGACGAAGTTCATCGCGAGGAACCAGTTGCGGTACAGGGACCACCGGCCGCGGTGCCGCGTGAACACCCACACCATCGTCCCGATGATCAGCGGCAGATGCAGATTGGTGTACGCCCAGACCAGCATCGACATGAGGGGCTCGACCGCGCTGACGCGACCCTGGATCCACGGCTCCCACCAGATCCCCAGCGCCTTCTCGAGGTTCATGAAGAAGACGCCGTTCGCGATGGCGACGGCCTCGCGACCCTGGGCGAGCGCGCGGGACACGTCGTAGGCGGCGTAGCAGGCGACCATGATCATGCCCTGCCGAAGAGCGTCGTCGCCGCCGCTCGGGGCCAGAGCGAACCTGGCGTCGTCCAGCATCCGGCCGACCGCAGGCGTCAGGCGCACGTTCACCCTCTCCGACCTCCCGTCAGGTAGGCGTCACACGCAGGCACCCACATTCAAGAAACCATAGCAGAGCGACGAGCAGCGAGGCAACACCGAACCGGGGGGTCGGCCGTACGACGCACTGGTGGGCCGTGAAGGATTCGAACCTTCGACCTTGGGATTAAGAGTCCCCTGCTCTACCAACTAAGCTAACGGCCCACGCGTGGCGAGGCGATATGGTACCAGCCCGCCGTCGTCTTGCCAAACGCCTGCGATCAGGCGCCGGTGACGTGGCGAGCAGCGACTTCGTAGCCCTCGCCGGCGACCGCCGCCTCGATGGCTTCCAGGCTCACCGACCCCTGGTCGAAGTCGACGGTGGCCGTCCTGCCGGCGACATCGACCTGCACTCGGTCGACGCCCTCGAGGGCGCCGACGGCGGTCTCAATGGCTCTCTTGCAGTGGTCACAGGAGATCGACGGGACCTCGAGCAGCACGCGCGTGGCGGCCATCGTCACTCCCTCTCCGCGGACGACGATCCGAGCTCGGCGAGCCGGAACGTCTCCGAACGGCCCTCGCCGAGATCCACGATCACGCTGTCCACCGGCGCCAGCAGGTCCACCACCTTGCCCTGCCCCGCCGGGGTACGGACGGTCGCGCCGCGCTTCGGGGCACGCTTGCGGAAGGAGACGTACACCTGGTGCTCGTACTTGAGACAGCACATCAGGCGGCCGCAGCAGCCGGAGATCTTGGTGGGGTTGAGCGGCAGATTCTGATCCTTCGCCATGCGGATCGAGACCGGCTCCTGGTCGCCGGCGAACGTCGCGCAGCAGAGACTCCGGCCGCAAGGACCGTAGCCGCCGACGATGCGCGATTGGTCGCGGGCGCTGACCTGCTTGAGTTCGACGCGCCGCTTGAGCCGGTCGCCGAGCTTGCCGACGAGTCCACGGAAGTCGACCCGCTCCTCGGCGAAGAACGTGACCGTGATCTTGGAGCCCTCGAAGGCCTGGCGCGCGTCGACGACCTTCATCTCCAGGCCGAGCTCCGCCGCGAGCCGCCGGCACTCCGCCTTCGCCTCGCGCTCCGCCTCACGGTGCGAGGCGATGGTCTCCAGGTCGGCGGCCGTCGCTTTGCGGATGATCCTCTTGAGGCCCCGTGGAGCGCCGGCGGCACTCACCTCGTCGGGCCCTTTGACGAGGCGCCCGTAGTCCGCGCCGCGCGTCGTGTCGACGACGACGCCGTCGCCGGGCGACAGCTGGAGGTCGCCGGCGCTGAACTCGTAGACCCTGCCGCCGCCGCGAAACACGACGCTGGCGATCCTAGGCACTGTCGGAGACCTCCTCGAAGCGCGCGAACATCGCCTGCAGCGCGAGCTTCTGATCGATATTGAGATACAGGTCCTTGCGGGTCCTTGCGGCGACAGCCAGCAGGCGGGCATAGTGCTCCGGCGTCGCCACGGCCGCCGCGGCGAGCACGTCACGGTGGTCGCTGTTCCAGAGTACATCGGATGCCCCGGAAGCGACCACCCAGAGGTCGCGCACCCACGAGACGAGGAGGTCGACCGCGTCCTGCGCGACCAGGCGCCGGCGGCGCAGCTCCTCGCGCTTGACGCGTTCCTCGGCCCTGTCCCCGTACCACTTGAGATCCTTCTCGTCCTGGAACTGGTTCTCGAGTTCGGCGAGTCGTCGCGCCAGTTCCTCCCTGAGCGCCGCGACGATCTCCGCCTGCTGGCGCTCGAGGACGCCGATGAACGCCGCCCCGGGCTCCGGACCATCGGCCGAACGGGCGCCGGAGGTGAACTGACCCGCGTAGCGCAGATACTCCTCGCGACGCCGCGGACCGGCGGCGTCGGCGGCGAGCCGGGCAGCGCGCTCCACGGCCCCCCTGGAGAGTCGGGCGATCGCCGAAGCGGCAGTGTCGTCGAGACCGTAGTGTTCACGCAGGTGCGCGCGAAGCTCCTCATCGCTCACCGGGCGGAACTCCACCGTCTGGCACCGCGAGACGATCGTCGGGAGCACGCGCTCCAGCCTGTCGGTCACAAGGATGAAGACGACATAGGAGGGCGGCTCCTCGATGCTCTTCAGCAGCTTGTTGGCGGCCGCCGGGTTAAAATGCTCGACTTCAGGGATGACCCAGACGCGACGCGAGGCGGAGAACGGCCTGAGGCCGAGGTCTGCCACCAGCGGCTGGACCTGCTCGACGCGGATCTGGTCACCCTCGCGCTCGAGCACGTGAAGGTCCGGGTCGAGGCCACGCCGCGCGCGCTCACAGTCGGGGCAGGCGCCGCACCCGCCGCACGGCGAGACCAGCGCGACCCCGAGCTCGCGCGCGAACTCCGTCTTGCCCAGTCCCTCCGGTCCGGTCAGCAGATACGCGTGGCTCACGGACCCGTCGCGCATGGCGCGCGAGAAGAACTCCTTGGCACGCTCCTGGCCCGGAACGACGTCGATCATCGCGGCGCTCACGTGCCGAGCCGCAGCCCGGCGTCGGCGATTGCCCCGAGGGCCGCCGTCTCCACGTCCACGGCGACGAGATCCACATCGCGGGACCCGTCGATCAGCCGTAGCCGATCCGGAAAGCGCCGGGCCAGAGCCGCGAAGCCGGCGGCGACACGCTGCTGAAGCTCGAGGCCTTCCGCCTCGATGCGGTCCGGCGTCCCGCTCGCGCGGGCGAGCCCGACGACGGGGTCGACGTCGATCACCAGCGTGAGGTCGGGCAGGACGCCACGCAGGCCGGGCTCGTTGACGGCCAGCACCTCGTCGACGCCCAGCCGGCGTGCGAACCCCTGGTAGGCGAGCGAGGAGTCGAGGAAACGGTCGAGCACGAGCACTCGCCCGGCGGCCAGGGCGGGTGACAGCACGGCCTCGACCAGGTCGGCCCGAGCCGCCGCGTAGAGGAGCGCCTCCGTCCACGCCGAGGTGGGCGCCGGTCCGTGCAGCAGGAGATCGCGGATCGCCTCCCCGGCCGGAGTACCGCCGGGTTCCCTGACCACGGTGCCGGGCGCGTCCAGGGGACCGACCGGCAAGCCCAGGCCGGTCAGCCGGTCGCACAACAGCGCCGCCTGCGTGCTCTTGCCGCAGCCGTCGCAACCTTCGAGAGTGATGAGGACGCCGCGGCGCTCGCTCAAGACGCTCTCCCCCGCCGCCTCGCGGCGACGACCGCCGCGCTCAGCCGGACTTCCCGGTCCGGGCGCGGTACTTCTCCTTGCTCGGGCAGTCGATGTCGATGCAGAGCACCCAGGGCCTGCCGCGACCGCCGCCCCCGACGACCTTGATCTCGGGCCACCCACATTCGCCGCAGGTCTTGCCGGTGGGCACGATGGTGCCGCGCTGGGGCAGCGGGAACGTCTGGCCGCAGCCGCGCCGGGGGCGCTCACCCTCGGCCGCCGGCGCCGGCTCCTCGCCCGGCTTGCCGACGCAGGCGGCGAAGCGCTTGCCCGTCTTGCCGCGCAAGACACGGATCTGGCCGCCGCAGTTCTTGCAGACGCCCAGGGTGAGATCCTCGCGGACACCGCTCTTGATGCGCTCCCGGATGTCGGCGATGTGCTCGTCGAGGAGGCGCCACGCCTTGTCGAGCATCTCCTGGCTCTCAGAGACGACCTCGCTGCGCGGCAGCTCACCCTCGCCGATGCGGTCCATCTGGTGCTCGAGCTCCGCCGTCATGGCGCTGGACGAGATGTCGACCGGCGCCTCCCGCATGGCCGCATCGAAGGCGGTGATGAGCGCCACGCCCAGCTCGGTCGGCTCGATCGGGTTGTCGCGCACGTAGTTGCGGTCGTAGAGATGCTGGATGATGTCCGCGCGCGTCGCCTTGGTGCCGAGCCCGAGATCCTCCATCTTCTCGATCAACGGGCCTTGACCGTAGCGCGAGGGGGGCTGCGTCTCCTTGCTCTCGCTGCGCAGCTCGCGGACCTCGAGCGCGTCGCCCGGCTGCAGCGGGGGCAGGGGCCGGTCGCGCTTGGCGGCGAACTTCTCGTAGACCTCGAGGAAACCCGGTGAGGCCACACGACTGCCGCGCGCCAGGAAGGGCTCCTCCCCGATGCGCACATCGACGCGCTGGCCCTCGACCACTGCGGCCGGGAGCAGCGTCGCCAGGAAGCGGCGCACGACGAGATCGTAGACCTTGGCCTGGTCGCCGCTGAGCTCCTTCGCCGGCACGCCCACCGGGTAGATCGGCGGGTGATCGGTGGTGCGCTTCTTGCCCCTGGTGGGAGTCAGTCTGTCCTGCGCGGCCAGACGCCCGGCGGTGACGGCGACCGGCTGCCAGCGGGCCAGCGCCTCGAGGCTCCCGCGCAGGTCCAGAGACGGGGGGTACACCGTGTTGTCGGTGCGCGGGTAGCTGAGGAGTCCGTCGAGATACAAGGACTCGGCGGCGCGCATGGCGCGCGCCGGCGAGACTCCGGCGCCTGAGGCGGCGCTCATGAGCGCCGTGGTGTTGAAGGGCGGCGGCGGAGCCACCTTGCGCGGCTCCGCCTTGTACGCCGTGACCTCCGCAGTCTCGGCCTGCGCCCGCGCCAGCGCGGTCTCCATGGCCTCGAGCGTGTCGAAGCGGCCCTTCGCGTGCGCGACTTCGAGCTTCTCGCCGTCGCGCTCGAGGGTGGCCTTGATCTCCCAGTACGGCACCGGGACGAAGGCGCGACGCTCCAACTCCCGGTCGACGACCAGCCGCAGGGTCGGCGACTGCACGCGGCCGACGGAGAGGTAGTCCGAGCCGTAGCGGTAGGCCGCAAGCGACATGAACCGGGTGAGTACGGCGCCCCAGATCAGATCGATGTCCTGGCGTGAGTGCGCCGCCTCGGCGAGGTTGAAATCGACCGTGGACGGCTTCGCGAACGCCGCCTTGACTTCTTCCGGCGTGAGCGCCGAGTACCGGACCCGGATGTGCCGGTCGGCGACGGCGGCCGGCACCATCGGCTTGACGTGCGGATCGGCGTCCGGCGGTTCGGGCGCCGGAGTGGCCGCGGCCCTGGCGCGGCCGGTGTCCGCGCCCTTCTTCGACCGCTTCTTCTTCTCGGGCTTGTCGCCGGGATGACGCTTGAGCGCGTCGCCGCGCAGGATCTCCAGCGCCTCGTGACCGATGAGTTCGCCTTCACGGTCGTAGTCGGTCGCGATCACGAGCTCGGTCGCGCCCTTCGCCACCGACCTCAAGGCGGCGAGAGTGCCCGCAGCGCCGCCGTCGACCACCCAGGCAAGGTCCGGCTTCTCGATCATGTCGCCGAGGTACTTGAGGCTCCAGCGGCGATACGTGTTCGGAAACACGGTCTGCATGACGTGGCCGCGCAGCCCGATGGCCACGGCGTCGTCACCGTTGAGCGTGAAATGGTACGACCGGACCTTCTGGCGACCGCGGCCGTGCTCCTTGACGGCCGGTTTGCCGCCGAGGATCTCTGCGATCTTGCGAGCCGCCGAGTCTTTCTCTGTGACGATCAGCTTCACGGTCACCTCATGGGGACACGACAGGTTGGACGTGGACTGCGAGGAGTTAATACCACCGGCGAAACCCCGGCGTCGAGATGACGCCGGGGGGCGCCGGGTCAGGCGAGAGCGTCCAGCGCCTCGGCGCGAGTGGCGTACATCGAGAACACGCGGTCGAGACCGGTGATGCTGAGTACGCGTTCGACCGGCCGGTTCACGACGACGAGCGTCATGGCGCCGCCGGCGGCGTGTGCGCGGCGCACGCCGCCGATGAGCACACCGAGCGCCGTCGAGTCGATGAACGTCACCTCGCTCAGGTCCACCACCACGCGTCGCACGCCCGAGTCGAGCAGTTCGACGAGACACTCCTTGAAGCGAGGCGCCGTGAAGATGTCGACCTCACCGCCGACGGCGACGATGCCGAGATCGTCACCCGCTCGTTCGCTGGAGACACTGAAGAGGTCGGTCATTCGGCGGAATCCTTGGTCGGCGCCGGCGACGGCGCATTCTCGTCGATCCACTCCTGGACGGCGGCGGCATCCGGAGACTCGGGGTCGAGCTCGAGGAACTTGGTGAAGGCCAGTAGCGCGGTGTTCGTGTCGCCGGCGCTGATGGCGACGGTCGCCATGTCGAAATACGATTGCGCGTCCTTCGGGCGCAGTGCGGTGATCTGCCCGTACACACTCGTCGCCTGCTGATAATCCTCCAGGAACAGGTGGACGCCGACCAGCTTCTCCAGCACGTCCAGCCGTTCCTGCTTCGCGTCCGCGCCCTTCGTCTTGCCGAGGACCTTCGCGGCGCGCTCGTAGGCGCTCGCCGCCTCGCGCCAGTCCGCCGTCTGCGCGTCGGAGCCCTGCGCCTGCTGGTTGGCGCGGTCGAGATGGTCGTCGCCGAGCTTGACCCACGCGTCGACGTCCTTCGGGTCCGCCTTCACGGCGGCCTGCCCGGCGGCGATCGCCGCGTCGATCTGCTCCGTCACCGACTCCTCGGCTCCCATGAACTCGCAGCCGTTGAGCACGCCGGAGTACCCGAACACGAGGAAGCCGGCCATGAGCACGGCCATCGCCCCGAAGACGATCTTCTGCCAGAACTTGACCCTGCGGCGATCGAGCAGCACTTAGGCGGACTCCTTTCGATGGGCCGGCGGCGTCTGCCACCAGCCGGAACCGGCGGCGCCGACCTGGACCCCGCCCGTGCGGACGCGGTCCTGCAGCTTCTCGCGGACGCGGATCGCGGCCGCGCGGATCGCTTCGGCGTCGACACCGACGTGAGCGCGGTCACGATAGAGCTCGCGCCCGCCGACGAGGGTGAGCACGACGTCGTCCTGGTTGGCGCCGTACACCAGCGCCGAGTACGGATCGTCGATCGGCGCGAAGTGCGAGCGGGCCACGTCGACGGCGATGAGGTCCGCGTACTTGCCGGGCTCGAGACTGCCGACGTCGTCCTGCATCCCCAGCGCCTCGGCCCCACCGAGCGTGGCGATACGCACGCACTTCTGTGCATCGAGGACGCCGACATCGCGCTCGACGGCGCGATGGAGAAAGAGCATCGTGCGCATCTCGTCGAACATGTCCATGATGTTGCTCGAGGCCGGGCTGTCCGTGCCGATGCCCACCCGCACGCCCTCGCGCAGGAGGTCGGCGAGCGGCGCGACGCCGCATCCGAGCTTGGCGTTGCTCTTGGGGCAGTGCGCCACCGCGACCTGCTTGGCCTTGAGGATGCGGATGTCGTCCCTGGTCAGATTGACGCAATGCACGGCGAGGAAGTCGTGATCGAAGACGTCCCACTGCTGCAGGTACTTGATCGGGGTGACGCCGTAGGGCTGCACGAGCATGCGCTCCCAGCCCATCTTCTCGCGGTAGTCGTGGGCGAACTTCCCCGAGCCGGAGCGGACGTACGTCAGTTCTTCCTTGCTCTCCGCGACGTGGCTCATCACGTTGAGCCCCCGGGAGCGAGCCAGCTGGCAAACGGCCTGGTACAGCCGGCTCGACACCGTGTACGGCGCGTGCGGCGCAAGCCCCACCTGGATCCGGGGAGGCGCCGCGGCCTGCGCCTCCGAGAGCCGGCGCTCGACGTCGGCCACGGTCTCGTCGAAGCGTGTGTCGTCGACCCCGAAGACCTCGAGATAGACGCGCCCGCGGAGCCCCGCAGCACCGGCGGCCTCAAGGGTGACCGCCCCGTAGCTGCTGTCGGCGATGGTGGTGATGCCGGATGAGACCGCCTCGATGGCGCCGAGACGGGCGCTCACGAGATACTCGTCCGGGGTCAGGGACGCCTTGATGTCGATGAGGCTGATGATCCAGTCTCCGAAGGCGGAGTCGTCGAGGATGCCGCGGAAGGACGTGTACTCGATGTGACTGTGACAGTTGACGAACCCGGGCATGATGATGGAGCGGCCGAGATCGACCTGCCGGGCCGCCGGATACGTCGTCGCGAGCTTCGGGGCCGGACCCACGGCGACCACCCGCTCTCCGTCCACGGCGACGGCGCCGTCCGGGAGCACGGGTGAAGCGACCGGGAGTACCCAGTCGGCACGGTAGATCGTGATGTCATGCCCGGTGGTGGTCACGTAGCGTCTTGCGGCGTTCGGTGCGGGCGACGGCCCTACCGTGGCGTCGAGTATAGGTGAGCCTCCCGCGGAGTGGCAAACAGGCCGGCCGGCCACTATGGGGAGGCGGGCCGGCGGCGCTATACTCGCCTCACCATCGAGGAGAGGACGACGGCGTGCGCGAGCGAAAAGGACCCAGCATCTCCGCCGAGGTGGTGACCGGCGCCGTCTGGGACGCGATCCGGGAGATCCCCGGTGTCGACGATCTGTACCGCAACCCCCTCCAGTCGTTCGGCGAGCGCGTCCACCTGGAGCGGCACGGCCCCGTGCGCCTCGACGACGACGAAGACGGCGCCGTGCTGGAGATCCACCTGACCATCGGCGCCGGCGCGAACGCCGTGGGCGTCGGGGAGGCGGTGGCCCGTGCCGGCGCCGCCTGCCTGACCCGGACCACGGGCACACCGATCGCCCGCGTCGAGGTCCACGTGGACGGCATCGCCGACCTTGCCGAGTGAGAGCACTCGACCTGAACGGCGCCACCCGCGACCTCCTGGCTCCCGTGTGCGCCGGCTGCGTCTGGTGGCTGGCGCGACCGGGAGTCGAGGCCGGCCCCGGTCTGCGCGATGAGTGGGAGCGCGAGGCCGAAGCCGAGACGGGCTTCTTCGGTCGCGCGCTGCTGGAGGGCGACGCGGTGATCGGGTGGATGCACGTCGTCGCCGGCCGTCTTGTGCCTCGCGCCCACCGCCTGCCGGCCGGCCCGCCGTCTCCCGACGCCTATGTGCTCACCTGCTCCTACTTCTACGACGAGGAGTACCTCTACGGGTTCCAGTCGCTGCTGCAGGAGGTCGAGGCGGCGCTCAAGCACCGCAAGGTGGCGGCGCTCGAGGCCTTCGGCCTGCGCCGCCCCCGCCCCGGCGACGCCTTCCGCGGCTACCTGCGCGACCTCAACCTCTTCAATCCCGACGTGCTCGAAGGCGGCGGGTTCCGGCGCGTCCGCGAGAAGGGAGAGGTCGCCCGCTTTCGCCTCGACCTGGCGGCCATGGTCGAGTCACCGCGCCGCAGTGTCGCCTGGGAGCCGATCGAAGCGCCGGCCGGGACCATGCCCGTGTGCTGACCGCCGCCGGGCGGCCGACGCGCGCACCTAGCGGAACAGCCTCGGAAGGCGCTGCTTCCAGTCCCCGGGCACGACGGCCTCGAGCGCATCGTCCAAGGTGACGATCCCAAGCAGCGCACACTGGTCGTCGACGACGGGGATGGCGAGCAGGTCGTACTTGGTCATGATGCGCCCGACCTCCTCTTCGTCGACGTCCGCCGTCACACGGACGACATCGTCCTCCATGAACGTCAGGAGCTGGTCGTCGGGATCGGCGAGCACGAGGTCGCGGAGACTCACCACCCCCACGAGCCGCTCCTCCCGGTCGACGACGTACAGATAGGTCATCATGTGCTGCTCCGGGCGCTCGCGGCGGATCCAGGCCAGCGCCTTGCCGGCGGTGGCCGTGCGAGGCAGCATCACGAAGTCGGTCGTCATCAGCGAGCCGGCGGTGTGCTCGGGATGGCTCGCGAGGCGGCGCAGGTCCTGCTCGCGCTTGTCGGGCAGGCGCGCGAGCAGCTCCTGCGCCAGCGAGTCCGGCAGTCCGCTCAGGATGTCCGCCGCCTCGTCCGCCTCGATACGCTCAAGGACGACCGAAGCGCGCTCGACCGGCATCTCCTGGAGCGCCGCGCTGCGCAGGTCCTCGTCCATCTCCTGCAGCGTGTCGGCGGCGAGGCCGGCGTGCAGCGCCGCCAGCACGGCGGCGCGCTCTCGCGGGCCGACCTGGCCGATGACCTCCGCGATGTCGGCCGGGTGCAACTCCGCCAGCTCGGCGAAAGCCTCCACGAAGTTGAGCCGCGACAGACGCAGGGCGATGAGGTTGACGTCACCCCAGGGCACGAAGTCGCCGCTCTTCTTCGGCAGGCGGCGCGACAGGAACCGCAGCCCGAACCGGCGCGCGAGGGCGGCCGAGCTCGCGTCGACTCCCGCCACGACGAGACGGTCCTCGCGCGTCTCGAGCACGACGTCCTGCACCCGCACGAAGGCGCGCCGGCGCATGTCGAGCACCTGGTTGTCGAGCAGGGCATCGACCAGCGAGAGCTCGTCGGAGCGCAGCGAGGCGGGCTTGACGGCATCCAGAGGGACGCCCAGAAGGAGCCGTTCGGCATCGACGTCGATCTCCGCGACCTGGGCCCAGGACGCCGCCAGCTGGCCGTCTCCGTACTGGATGAAGAACGCCGTCACCACCGGCGGGTCGGCGGTGGTCGTCGCGACCACGTCGAGCAGCGCCCCCACCTCCACGCCGGCGACGTCCACGACCTTCATGTCTTCGAGCTCGGAGAGTGTCAGCGAACCGGGCGTCTCGTCCATGGATCGACCCACTTCCTTTCCCGTACGGGGCCCGGCGAGGATACCCACCGGCGGAAGCGGCAGTCAATCGCGAACGGGACACATGCGATATGCTCCCGCGGTCAGGCCACATCCGAACCCAGGGAGGACGCGATCACGATGGAACCGGCAACCGAAGCACCGGCGGGCGCGCTGGAGCGATTCTTCAAGTTCAAGCAGTGGGACACGTCGATCAAGCGCGACACGCTCGCCGGGCTCACGACCTTCATGGTCATGGCCTACATCATCTTCGTGAACCCGAACATCCTGGGCCTGGGCGGCGACCCCGCGGGACTCCCGTTCGCCGCCGCACTCACCTCGACGTGTCTCGTCGCCGGCGTGATGACCATCCTCATGGGCCTGGTCACCAACCGCGCCTACGCCATCGCCCCCGGCATGGGGCTCAACGCGGTCGTCGCCTTCAGCCTCGTGCTCGGGCAGGGGCTCACCATGGCGAACGCGATGGGCCTGATCGTGCTCGAGGGCGTCGCCATCACGGTGCTCGTGATCACCGGCTTCCGTGAGGCGATCTTCAAGGCGATCCCCATCGAGCTCAAGAAGGCGATCGTCGTCGGCATCGGCTTCTTCATCCTCTTCATCGGGCTCGTCGACGGCGGGCTCATCAACGTGAACGGCGGCACGCCGGTCGGGCTCGTCGAGCTCGGCAAGGTGGCGTCGGTACCCATCGCGATCACCGTCTTCGGTCTCGTGATCACGATCGTCATGCTGGCGCTGCGCTGGCGCGCCGCGATCCTGCTGGGCATCGTGTTCGCGACCGTGCTCGCCATCATCATGAACTACGCCTGGGGCAAGGACGCTGGGTTCCTCCCCGGCCAGGCCGTGATCCCCACCGACATCGTGGCGATGCCCGACTTCAGTCTGGTCGGCGCCTTCGACATGGGCGCCTTCGGCAAGCTGGGCGTCACCGCCGCCGTGCTCTGGATCTTCAGCCTCATGCTGAGCGACTTCTTCGACACCATGGGCACGCTCATCGGCGTCGGCGGCCAGGCCGGCTACCTCGACAAGAAGGGGGACCTGCCGGAAGTCAACAAGCCGCTGCTGGTCGACTCCGTGGCGGCCATCGCCGGCGGCGCCGTGAGCGCCTCGTCGGCGACCACGTACATCGAGTCCGGCGCCGGCGTCGCCCAGGGCGGCCGCACCGGCTGGGTGGCGATCGTGGTCGGTGTCCTCTTCCTGGTCGCGATGTTCTTCTCGCCCATCTTCGGCGTCGTGCCGGGTCAGGCGACGGCGGCGGCGCTGATCGTCGTGGGGTATCTCATGATGGCCACGCTGACCAAGGCGGAGAGCGAGGCGGACCACGCCACCGCCGAGCCCAGAGCCGGCATCAACTTCGGCAACCTCGCCTTCGGCCTGCCGGCGGTGCTGATCATCACGATCATGCCGCTCACGTACAGCATCACGAACGGCATCGGCGCGGGCTTCATCGCCTACACGCTCATCCGGATCGTGCAGGGCAAGGCCCGCGAGGTGAGCTGGATGCTCTGGATCGCCTCGGTCGCTTTCATCATCTACTTCATCTTCCCCTGGCTCCAGGCGCAGGGCTGGGTCTGACCCACGCCCCGCCCCGGGCCACCGGAAGGCCTGAGAACGACGAAGGGGGCGGGCGCCGAACGGCGCCCGCCCCCTTCTCACGACCGGTCCCGCGCGCTCGGGCGCGGCCCCGGGCCGTCCGGCTCACAGATACGGCCCGCTGCCGCTCTCCTCCACGGTGATGTGGATGATCGAGCCCTCGGGGACCGGCGTGCCCACCGTCGGATTGACCTTGACGACCGCGCCGGGCTCCATGCCCGTCCCCGGCGCCCAGGAGGTGCGGACCTGGAAGCCCATGGACGTGAGCTTGTTCTGGGCATGCTTGTACGGCATGTTCAGCACGTCAGGCACGGCGACCTCGGGTGGCCCGCTCGCGAGCACGACGCTCACCTTCGTCCCGCGCGCCACCCTCTCCGTCGCCGGCAGCGACTGGCTGATGACGGTCCCGGTGACGGCGGTGCTGCTCGTCTGTGTGCCCACCGTGCCGAGGGACAACCCGGCGCCCCTGAGCCGGTTCACCGCCTGGGCCTCGGTGAGCCCGGTGAGCGCCGGCACGGCCACCGTCGGGCTGGTGTGACTGTAGTAGACGGTGATGACGCTGCCTCGCGGCACCTCGGTCCCGGAGGCCGGCAGCTCCTTGTAGACCTGGCCCTTCTTCACGTCGGGGCTGGAGCCCGCCGCGTGCTTGATGTTCAGACCCTCCGCGCTCAGCGCCGTGTCGGCCTCGGCGACCGTCTTGCCGTACACGTCCGGCACGGCCACCTGCTCGGGGCCTTCGCTGACCCAGAGCGTCACCATGCTGCCCTGGGCGATCTTCTCGCCGGCGGCGGGCGTCTGACGAGACACCATGCCCTCCTCCGTGGCGTCCGAATAGGTGCGCTCCACGGTGTACGCGAGGCCGGCGCCGCTCACCTCGGCCTTGGCGTCCGCAAGCTCCTGACCGGTGACGTCCGGCATCTTCACGCCGGAGTCCATCTTCCAGATCGCGAAACCGGCGACCCCGGCTGCGATGATGGCCACCACGGCCAGGATGACGACTGCCACTTTCATACCGAGCACCTCCCGCCCCCACCCTCGAGGCTCCCCGCGCGGACGACGGCCCGCACTGTTCACTGCCCTTGTGCCCGCTCGCGACGGTCGACCCGACCCTCTCGCCGTTGGCCGGTGCGTGCGGGCTCGCCGTCTCTATCGGCAGAGCGAGCCCGAGATGAAACCGCCGCCGGGCCCGCGTGGGCCCAGCGACCGCAGCACGCACGGGCGCGGGTCAGCCGGCGATGACCAGCAGGACGGTCGCACCGTCGGGGACGATCGTCCCGGCGTCGGGCACGACCCGGACGACGGTGCCGGGCGGCTGCCCCGTGTTCGCCTTCTCCCGGAAGCTGGCCGAGAGGCCGATCGCGTTCAACTCGCTCTCGGCCGCCGCGGAGTCCATGCCGTACACGTTCGGCACGCTGACCCCGCTGGCGCTGGGGCTCGGCGTGGGAGACGGGCTCGGTGAGCCGCTCGAGACCACGATGCTCACCGACGAGCCCTTGTCGACCTTCTCGCCGGCCGGCGGGTCCTGACTGATGACCGAGCCCGCCGGCACCGTCGTGCTCGTCTCCGTGCCGCCGACGACGAGCTCGAGACCGACGTCCGCCAGGGTCGTCTGGGCGTCGGCCTGGCTCAGGTTCGCGAGATCCGGGACCGTCGCCTGCGGTTCGCCCCGGCTCACCCAGTACGTGATCGTGTCCCCGCGTTTCACGAGCGTCCCCGCCGACGGGTCCTGCTTGTAGATCTCCGCCTCGGACACCGCCGACGACCTGCCGCTCTTCTCCTCGGCCTGCAGGTCGTTGTCGGAGAGCCACTTCTCGACCTCGGCCGCCGTCCAGCCCCTGAAGTCGACGAGGTCGACCGTCTCGCTGCCCTTGCTCACCCAGATGTCGATCGTCTCGCCCTCACCGACCTTCGTCCCTTGCTCCGGCGCCTGACGGCTCACGAACCCCTCGGCGAAGCGGTCGGAGTACTCCTCCTGCACGCCCGCTTTGAGGCCCTCCGCCTCGAGGGCGCGCACGGCGGCGGCCTCCTTCTGACCGACGACGCCCGGTACCGTCACCTTGGTGCCACCCAGCGCCCACCACAGCCCCAGCGCCACCGCCGCGATCGCGATGAGCAGCACGACCAGCAGGATGACCGGCCACTTCGACCGCTTGCGGCGGCGGTCCGACGGCGGAGCCTGATCAAGCATCGCGGTGGCGCCGGCGCCCGTTGCCGTCATCAGCCGCGTCCGCTCGCCGTCGGCGTCGAACGCGGCGGCCGCGAGCGGCCCGCCCACTTTCGCCGAGCGCAGGTCCCGAGCGAACTCGGCCGCGTTCTGGTAGCGGTCGGCCGGATCCTTCGCCATCGCCTTGAGCACGATCTGATTGAGCGCGTAGGGCATGCCCGGCACGAGCTGTGACGGCTCGGGCGGCACCTCGTTGACGTGCTTGAGCGCCACAGTCACGGCGCTGTCGCCCTTGAACGGCACGGTGCCGGTGAGCATCTCGTAGAGGACGACGCCGACAGAGTACAGGTCCGAGCGCTCGTCGACCTGCTGGCCCTTGGCCTGCTCCGGCGCCAGATACTGGGCGGTGCCGAGGATGGACCCGACCTCCGTCATGCCGGAGTCGCCGGCCCGGGCGATGCCGAAATCCATGACCTTGACGGTGCCGTCCTGGTCCAGCATCACGTTCTGCGGCTTGATGTCGCGATGGACGATGCCGCTTCGGTGCGCGAACTCCACCGCCGCGAGCAGCTGCAGGCTGAAGCCCACCGCCTCGTTGCCGCTCAGGCGACCTCGGCGGCGGATGAGGTCCTTGAGCGTCTCACCCTCCACGTACTCCATGACGATGTAGTACGTGCCGTCGACCTCGCCCCAGTCATAGATGCTGACCAGGTTGGTCTGGTTGAGACCCGCGGCCGCCTTGGCCTCGCGACGGAAGCGCTCGACGAAGGTCGGGTCGTCGAGAAACCGCTCCAGTAACACCTTGATCGCGACGCGGCGGCCCAGCGTGAGGTCTTCGCACAGATACACGTCGGCCATGCCGCCGCCGCCGATCTTGCGCAGCACGCGATAGCGGCCGCCGACGACCTCCTCCGGCTGGAACACGTCACTCACGTCTGGCTACCTCACTCCCTCGTCGACTGATGCGACCACTGGCGCCGGGTCCCTGCCGTCACGGCAGGGCGGGCTGCGCCAGCGCGCTCTTGATCACTTCGGCGGCGAGCGGCGCCGCCACTTCCCCACCGGTCGATCCACTGTCCTCGATCACGACCACGACGGCCACCTCAGGGTCGTCCGCCGGCGCGAAGGCGACGAACCACGCGAGGTCGCTGCCGTCGCCCTTCTCCGCAGTGCCGGTCTTGCCGGCGACCTGGATGCCTTCGAGAGCTGCCGCAGTGCCGGTACCGGCGTTCACGACCCGCTGCATCATCGTGTTCAGCTCACTCGCCGTCTGCGGCTTCATCGCGACGAGCCACTGCTCCGGTTCGGTGGCGCCGACCACATCACCACTGGCCGAGACGATCTCCTGCAGGTAGTACGGTTTCATGATGCGGCCACCGTTGGCGACCCCGCCGACGACGAGGGCCATCTGCAGCGGGGTCGCCAGCAGGCGCTCCTGCCCGACGGCGGCCCACGCCACGTCGAGTGGATCCATGAAGGCGCCCGGCGCGAGCAGCCCCTTCTTGCCGTAGCGGCCGCTGGGAAGCACCTCGCCCTCCGGCAGCGGCAGCGGCGGCGTCTGGTAGAAGCCGAACCCCTCCATCCCGGCGATGAGGCGCTTTCGGCCCAGTTCGTTGCCCACCTTGCCGAAGGTCGTGTTGATCGAGTAGGTGAGCGCCGTGGTGAAGTCGTTGGGGCCGTAGACCGCCCCGCCGTAGTTGGTCACCTTGCCGCCGAAGACGACGTACGTCCCCGTGTCGACGAACTCCGTGTCCGGGGTGACCTTGCCGGTGTCGAGACCGGCCGCGGCGGTGACGACCTTGAAGGCCGATCCGGGGACGTAGAGGCCCTGGGTCGGCCGGTTCAGCAGCGGCGCGGAGGCATCGACGCTGAGTCTCGCCCAGCGATCCTCGAGATTGGCGGGGTCGTAGGTCGGCGCGGAGGCCGAGGCGATCAGGGCGCCGGTCTTGGGGCTCAGCACCACGACGGCGCCCTTCTGGCCGTGCAGCACGCTCTGTGCGGTCTTCTGCACGGCGGGCACGAGCGTGAGCTTCACGGCGGCGCCCTTGGGCTTGCGGCCGAGCAGCCGGTCGACCCACGACTGCACACCGAGGTCGGTCGACTGGCCGGTGAGGTCGTCGTTGAGCTGGGCCTCGATCCCGCTGCGGCCGTACCGCACGGAGTCGTAGCCGATCAGTTGCGGCGCCACCGTCCCCTGGGGATAGTCTCGGTGGTAGTAGCCCGAGCGGCGCTCCGTGCCGACGATCACCGAGCCGTCGAACCCGATGATGTCGCCGCGCTTGATCTTCATCTCCTCGGCGATGCTGCGCTTGTTCTCGGGACGGTCCCGGAACCACTCGGCCCGCACCGCCATGATCCACGTCAGGTTGACGATCAGCGCGATGAAGAGCACGGCCGTGATGATGAACACCTTGGAGATCGCCCGGTTCACGGCGCCTAGCCTCTCTCCGCCATGCGGCGACGCTCGAGGTCACTGCCGCCGCGGATGATGTTGGTGCGGTTCGACACCATGAGCAGCAGGGCGACCAGCATGAGATTGGCGGTGATGGAACTGCCTCCGTAGCTCACGAACGGCAGGGTGATGCCGGTGAGGGGGATGAGCCGGGTGACGCCGCCGATGATGATGAACGTCTGCAGAGCGAACGCCGTGGCCAGCCCGGCCGCGAGCAGCTTGGAGAAGCCGTCGGGCGCGAACACCGCGATGCGGAACCCGCGCCACACGAACAGCAGGTACAGGAGGATGACGCCGGCTGCTCCCAGGAGGCCCATCTCGTTCGAGATCGCCGCGAAGATGAAGTCCGTCTGCAGGTCGGGCACGACCGGCTGGCGGTTCGCGAAGAGGAGGAAGCCGCGCCCGAAGCCGGCGCCGGCGACGCCACCGTCGGCGATCGTGAACAGCGATTGCAGCAACTGGTAGCCCGTCGTCGCGGCGTGCGGCCACGGGTCGAGCCAGACGCTGAAGCGGTCCTGCACATGGGGGACGATGCTGACGGCGATGGCGGCGGCGGCGGCGAAGAGGCCGACGCCGGCGACGACGTAGACGATACGCGCCGTCGCCATGTACATGAGCGCGACGAAGATCGACATGAAGAGCAGCGCCATGCCGAAGTCCTTCATGAAGACGAGCATGGCCAGCGACATCACCCACATGATGAGAAGCGGCCCGAAGTACTTGGCGGCCGGCAGCGGGACCCCGAGCACATGCCGGGTGGGCACGGAGAGAAGGACCTTCTTGTCGTCGAGGTAGCCGGCTAGAAAGACGACGATGGCGAGCTTCGCGAACTCGGAGGGCTGGATGCTGAAGCCGAAGGCGTGGATCCACAACTTGGCGCCGTTGATCGTCGTGCCGAGGACGATGGTGGCCACGAGCAGGACGAGACCGACGGCGCCGATGATGTACCGGTAGCGGTCGAGCTTCATGTGGTCGCGGACGAGGAGGACGGTGAGGACGAAGAGGCCCGCCCCGACCAGCAGCCACTGACCCTGGGTGAGCGCGAGCGACGGGCGGATACGGAAGATCTCGGTGAGGCCGATCGCGGCCAGGAGCGCCGTGATCGGCAGCACAAAGGGATCGGCCTGCGGCAGCAGCACCCGCACGAGCACGTGCAGAAGCAGGAAGATGCCGACGAAGACGAGGCCGTACACGATGGAGACGCTGTTGATCTCGCGGAAGCGGCCGGCGTAGACGGAGACGTAGGCCATGGTGCTGACCGCTCCGGCGAGCACCAGGAACACCAGCTCGAGATTGCGGCGGCTCACGGCCACATCTCCAGCCGCTCGGACAACGCGAGCGCGTCCGACCTGCTGCGCAACGCCTTGCCGTCGACGAGACTCCGCTCGTCGTCGCTCAGCGAGTCGTACGTGCGCACGCTGCGCCGATACACCGCGTTGAGCTTCACCGGCCCGACCTGCGCCGGCACCCCGCTGTAGATGGTCAGGCGGCCGTCGTCGACGCCGATGAAGAACACACTGCTGATGCCGATGGCGCCGACCGCCGCGACGACGGTGAGCGCGGCGAGCAGAGCGGCGACGACGCCGAGACGCCGGATGGACCGGCGACGGATCGCCGCCCGCTCCGCCGCGGGGGCGGCGACGGCGGGCGCGGCCGGCTCGAGCGCGGCCGAGCCGTCGGCGGGCGCGGCCGTAGCGGCGGCGCCGAGGGGCGGCAGCACAGCCGTGACCACGGTGGTCTCCTCGTCGGCGGGGATGACGACCGTCGCCTCCTCGTCATCCGCCGGCACGGCCGGCGCCGGCTCGTCGAAGCGCACGACGACGGCGGTGATGTTGTCGGGGCCGCCGCGCTTGCGCGCCTCCTTGATCAGCTTCTCGGCGGCCGCCCGGGGGTCGCTCCTGGAGAGGGCGTCGCGGATACCCTCGGCCGGCACAGGGCCACTGAGGCCATCGCTGCAGAGGAGCAGGGCGTCCCCGGAGAGCAGGTCGACGGCGAACTCGTCGATGCGCACGGCGGCTTCGGTGCCGAGCGCCCTGCTGAGGATGCTGCGGTGCGGGTGGACGGCGGCGTCGGCCTCCGTGAGACGGCCATCGCGGACCATCTCCCCGACCAGTGAGTGATCGTCGCTCACCTGCTCGAGGGCGCCGCCGCGAAGCAGGTACGCACGGCTGTCGCCGATGTGCACGAAGTGCGCCGTCTCGTCCTCCAGCACGAAGGCGGTGAGCGTGGTGCCCATGCCGGACTGCTCGGCGTTCTCTCCGGCACGGGTGAACACCGCCGCGTTCGCCGCTTCGGCGGCCTCCAGGAGAGGGCGGCCGGCGGCCACCCCGGCGGCCAGCGTCTCGGCGGCGAGGGCGCTCGCGACCTCGCCGGCCTGCGCGCCGCCCATGCCGTCGCAGACGGCGTACAGCGGCGGCCGCACCACGAACGTGTCTTCGTTGGTCTTGCGGTGCAGTCCGATATCGGTGAGGGCGCCGTGTCGGGCGACGAGCGTCACCAGGCGGTCACTCCTCGTAGCGGAACGTCGTCTCGCCGATGCGCAGCCGGCTGTCCATCTTGAGCTGCGCTTCCGTCACCTGCTTCTCGTTGACGAAGGTGCCGTTGGTGCTGCCCAGGTCCTCGACGTGGTAGAACTGGCCGCGCGGCACCAGGCGCGC
>Ga0172375_10002817_pt1 | contig 26855 bp, 40 predicted proteins | sample LakKiv1m_FD_114537 | JGI IMG/M metagenome (GOLD analysis project Ga0172375, IMG submission 114537) | Freshwater microbial communities from Kabuno Bay, South-Kivu, Congo - kab_092012_11.1m | ecosystem: Environmental > Aquatic > Freshwater > Lake | place: Democratic Republic of the Congo...
GATAAACATTGGATATTCGCTTCGTAGATATGAATTCTTTATAGTCCATCATTTCCCCACCCACTCATACGCGATTCGTAACGCCTCGTCTTTCTCTTCTATCGTGATCTTCTTGCCGAGGATCATCCTGGCGATCAGTTTGTCAACGGCCAAAAAGCGCCCGCTGTGCCTGGTAATGCCCCGCTGTTTGAGGGCGGATTCGACTCGATCTTTCAATGTTTGCATGACGTTTCCTTTCGGGGGCGGTCATGGAGACCCGCCCCCATCAGAAGGGAGGAGAAGATGAAAGCTATGCTTTCGTCAATTCTTCGATGCGGAGAAGATCGCGGAGGCAAGCCAATTTGATCTTTGCCAGTTCCAGCTTGTTGGCGGTCGTCTTGTAGAGCATCCGCAGGGCTTCTACGCGGGCGTGTTCGTCAGCGAATTTAGCAAGGGCGGCGGCTTTCCGTTCGCCTTCATTCTTGCCCTGAATCTCGCTGCTGGCGGTTGCCAGGAGGATGTTCGTCTCAAGCTCTTCCTTGGCCTGTTCGTATTTGTCAGCGGCCTTTTGGGTTTCTGCCGTCCAGGCATAAACCTGGTCGTACACTTCGGTCAGTTCATTGGCGTTCATTGGTTATCCTGAATTGATTCTGACGTTTCGAGTAATGACGTCTGGCCGGCGTCAATATAGGCCTGGTTGAGAATCGCGTGGGCTTCCTGAACCGAGAGCGGGTTCGGAGTGTACGCGCCGCCGTTGTCCTGCGTCGGTTTAAGCCAGTCGAGAAGGGAGGAAACCTCCGCGCCGGTCATGTCTTTTGTGCTGGTCTTGCCGGTCAAATATTGCATGACGGTGTGGCGCTTGGTGGTCGCGTCTTTGTCGCCGGCGAAACAAACTTCAAGCTGGGCGGCCATCAGACCGATCTGTTTTTCGTTGACAGTCATCGCGCCTTTGTTGGTGATTTTCTTGGCGATTCCATCCCGGACGGTTTCTGGGGAGTAGGGGCGCGACCCGAATAACCTTTCGTTTTCGGCGCGGCGCTTGTTTTTGTAGGTAACGTCGCCGTCCATAATCTCGCCGGTTTCCGTGTCGATCTTGACCGGGCGCGCGTCGGGGATGGTTTCGACTTCGGTTTCATCCAGCCATCCAAGACCACAAAGAGATAGGGTCAGTCGCCGCTTGGCCTTCGTAACGGCTTTCATCTGCGCGTTGGCGATGTTGCCCTGCATGTCGGTTTTCTTGACCACGCCGATCTCGACATCGGATCGCCCGGTCAGGTCGCGGCCTTTGACTTTGACAACGTAAGTATCGCCGACTTCCTGAATATCCACGTCCTCAATGCTGACGTTGTGGATTTTGCGGAGTTGATCTGCAGCGTCCTTCTTGGCATACAGGGTCATTTTGCCGTTGAGGGTGATATAGTCAAACGGCTTGGTCAGGGGATTCAGCCCCAGGCTTTCGCAGGTTGACTTGTAATACTGGACACGCTGGGAGGGCGTGAGCTTGCTCAAATCCCCGCCGATAAGTACGGCTTCAAGTGCTGACGCGTCCATCTTGGTGGTGATTGCAATTGATTGTTCAGTCATGTGATATACTCCTTATGTCCCTTCTATTCCGCTTCTGCCATAACGGCGGGAGCGGTTTATACAATATTGGCCGGGCATGGGCTGAACTGGCTTAGCCCGGCCTTGTTGCAATCTGGCGGCTCGGCTCACTACCCACTCGCGGAAGCTATCCGGTCAGGCCGATGGTTCCGTAAACTCAGGGAGACACCGCCAGTAATGCACAATCAGTTTTTAATGTTCAGGGTCTTAACATTTCCAGGATCGTTTCTGTGTGTTCGTTCCGTTCTTCCCACCGCTCCCCGCAGTCCTCGCAGGATGTCACGAGTACCGCATCTTCGGGGTGACCAGAATCGTCGCGTTCGATTACAAGTTGTGATCTGGTATGTTTGTGAGTGCAATATTTTTCGCCCATGTTTCACTTCCATAATTTTTGAACCGCCCGGCTGTTTGGCTATCGCCATCCCACTTTTCGACGAGGGACCTTATTCCGGTTTTGCTAATGGCAGCCGGGCGGTAACCGGCCAAAAAAATTCTGGATAGTGGCGCCTGACGAATTCGTCTGAGACAAGATATTCCTCGTAGAGGAAAAGCCAGGTTCCATCCTCGTTGTCGATGTACTGGATTGCGTTTCCCCGGTCATCGTGACCGATGGTTATGATGCGGCGGTAGTGTACGTTACTGGATACCATATTCGACCTCCCTGAGATTAGATGTCTTTGGGGCAAACGATGAAGTCAAAAATGACGAATGCTGCGGCGATGATCAGAACGATTTGTAAAGCGGTCATGGATAACCTCCGATACGATCATCACGAGTACAAACAGGCCGAGGCAGACCAGCGCGGCGGCGGGATCTTCAGCCAGTACGCTTGCGGTCATTGTCGATCCTCTCGGCTTCTTTCTGCCAAAGATCCCGGTCGATCTGTGATTCAGACTTTCCCAGGATTTGGGCGATCCGCTTGCGAAGGGCAAGGTCATCGTCTGATAATCTGACTTTCCAGAAATTAGTACGTGGTGAGGTTTTATCTTTCATGTCTCTATTGTACCCACAATTAGAATGCGTGTCAAGAGGCAATATTCCATTAGTACGCATTTCCTTAACCTTTCCCCACCCCCTGCCTTTTTTATCGCGATCCCGATTGTTGTCAGCGGCAGTACCCAAAAATAGATGCTTTGGATTGCAACAGGGAGGATTATCACAATGGTGACAAATAAACATTCCTTCTGGTATTTCGCCGTTTACTAAAGACCAGGCCTTACGGTGGGATAGTGTAATTATCTTATTATCTCTATACCATCCATATCCAGCTATATTCCTTGATCTTTTCCATTCCCAGCAATCATCATCCCCAAGAATATTTACTTTATTCCAAAAGTTTTTATTCGGATTATCCATTTTGTATCCTAAAATAGAGACTGCGCTCATGAATGTGTTGAGCCATTCATAAGCGCAGTTACTCACAATATTATCGGCGTTGCTCAACCAACGACTATAGTGATTATACCATTTTTTGAGAAATTGGTATGATGAGTTTTTGAAAAAGTCGCTATAATGTGAATATGAAATCAAGAATTGTTTTACTCATCCTCCAGCTTGTCATCGTGCGGGCTTATCTGTTAGGCCAATCATATGATGTTATCCAGCAGCCGCCGGACGGGAGCGCGTCGGATGATCCAGGAATCATCACGCAATTTACCCCGGCGATTGAGCGCGGATCAATCGTGTTTATCGCACACCAAAACCTGGACGGCGCGGCGTTCTACGACCTGAAACCCGGTGATGTGATCTGGACGGTAAACGACCGTGGAAAAGCGACTGCCTACGGTGTGACCGAGATAACCGTTTATCAGGTTGCCGGGGATGTGTATATCAATCAATCGACTGGCGAATATGTACATGTCAAAGACCTTTATGACTGGATTTATGTCAAGGATAACCTTGTTTTGATGACCTGTTACGCCGTTGGGGATGATCCAGGCTGGGGCCGGCTTATCGTTATCGCCCGGCCTTTCAGCCGCGCTTATTGACAGCCAAAGGCGAATCCTGTATGATATAAGGGTGTCAATCTGATCAGATTTGTAAAAAGGAGACAAAATGGATTCTGAGTTTTGGAGCATGTTTTTTCAACAGTTTTTGATGGTGATGTTGCCTGTCCTGGCCACCGCCGCCGCCGGCGCCCTCGTTGCCCTGGTAAAGAAATGGTGGGCAGAGGCGAAGGCCATGTATCCGACCGAGATGGAACAGCTCGAATGGGCTGCTGGCGTGGCCGTGAAAGCGGCTGAACAGGCCGGCGCCGCCGGGCTTATCGACGAAAAGAAAGCCTACGCCATGCAGGTAGTCGAGGAATGGCTGTCAAGCAAGGGCCTGAAGCTGGATGTTGTGTTGATCGAGGCCGCGGTTGAGGCCGCTGTTCTGGAAAAGGTCAACAAGGGCGTATAGCGAAAGCCGCCAAGAAATAGTGACCCACCGCCCCGGACGCATGCAAGCTGCCCGCCTATGCCGGGCCAATGAAACGCAGTAAGCCGTCCGGGGCGAAGTCAAAGATATGAGCGAATCAATCAAGTGTTATGCCACCGTTTACAAAGTTCAAACGCTTGTTGATCAAGGAATCAGGATAACATTGGACTTACCCGAAACTGCGATTATGCAAGCGGCCATGTTTATGGAATGCCAACGCGCCGGGATGATACTTGATTTATCTGCATTGCCTTTCGAGGCTAACACATCGGCAGGCGACACGCCGGACGGCAAGAAAAGCAGACCGCTTATAAAATCCCTGAGAGGGGGATAGTTTTACAAACGAGATCAAAATGGCTCCGCCTAAAGGATCATCAAATAACCCCAACGGGAGACCGAAGAAAGAAACAGCCTTGACGGATATGCTCAAGGTTTCTCTTGGTCATACATATCCGGTTGGCGACCGCAAAATATCCGGCAAGCGTATTTTATCTGACATGGTATCGCGTGCCGTTGTGACTGGTCGGATACGATTCCCGAATGACGCGGAAGAAAGCATTATATCAATCAAGGATTGGTTGGAGCTTGTCCGGTGGGTTTATGAACGGGTTGACGGAAAGCCAGTCCAGCCGGTCGGTGGGGACGGTGAACTAGGGCCGATTATCGTTAGAGTGGTGAACGATGCCGGAAATTGACATCCACGCTGAAGTATTCAATGATGTTTACCTTCCCTATCTGGAAGACGCCACGCCAACACAGATATATTTCGGAGGTTCATCATCCGGCAAATCTGTTTTTATCGTTGGCCAGCGGTCGGTATTTGATGTTCTGCGCGGCGGCAGGAACTATCTTATCTGCCGTGAGGTTGGCAGGACGATCCGCAACTCTGTATATAACGAGGTCACAAAAATAATCAACGCCTGGGGGCTTACGGGGCTTTTCAACGTCAACAGGTCCGATATGGTGATCACCTGCTCAAACGGATACCAGATTTTATTCTCCGGCCTTGATGATGCGGAAAAGCTAAAATCTATCACACCGGCGAAGGGCGTTATAACCGACATTGTAGTAGAGGAAGCGACAGAGACAGGACCGGCAAGCGCGAAGCAGTTAGAAAAGCGCCTCCGAGGTGGGTCTGAATCGATTCCAAAAAGAATTACATTTCTATTCAATCCCATCTTGCAGACCAACTGGATTTATCAAACTTATTTTGCTCCCATTGCGTGGGCCGATGACCAGCGGGAATATCGGTCGGAAGACCTGGCGATTCTGAAAACAACCTACCTTGATAATAAATTCCTTACAGACCAGGACCGTAAACGGCTAGAGTCTGAAAAGGACAGTTATTACTACGATGTTTATACCCTGGGGAAATGGGGCGTCCTGGGGGACGTGATTTTCAAGAACATCATCATTGAAGACCTTGCGGGTATGCGTGACCAATTTACGAATCATCGCGCCGGGCTGGATTTTGGCTTTTCGTCCGACCCGGCGGCAATAGCAATAATGCACTTGGACGCAACAAGGAAGGAGCTTTATATTTATGAGGAATTTTACGAGAGGGGATTAACTAATCAGTCCCTGGCCGAAGAAATTAAAAAACTTATTGGTAATAAGCCCATTGTTTGTGATTCGTCTGAACCAAAATCGATACGGGAATTAGTAGAATGTGGTATATCGGCTTATTCTGCCAAAAAAGGAAAGGATTCGATAAACTTCGGAATTCAATGGCTTCAAGGACTATCGAAGATTCACATTGATTCGGGATGTGTGAGTGCCAGGCGGGAATTCCAAACCTACCACTGGAAGAAAGACAAGGATGGCAACTCAATGCGCGTTCCAACCGATAAAGACAATCATATTATTGACGCTGTCAGATATGCACTCGAAGATGATTCCGGCGGCGGCTTATGGCTTATGAGTTGAAAGGAGAATAATAATGGCTACTACTGGTACTGGTAAACATGGCGAAACCGCAATATGCGGACTGGCGACAATCAAAACAATTTCTGTTGCTGGGGACGGTACGACATCAGAAAGCCTTAGAAATTGCAGGCTTGATTCTTCCACCCAAACGCTGCAAACAATCGAATATGAACACCATGAGATTCATGCGGGATCGCATTTCTACGTTGCAGACAGTTCAACTATAAACGAAGCGACAACCGACGCCGTTGATTATTTGCTGGTTGTACCTAATACAACCAAATGGCCGCATGTTGTTTTTAATGTGGATGGCGTTGCTGTAACCTCCGTGTTTCTTTACGAGGATTGCCTTCAGGAAACAAGTGATGGCTGGACGCAGTTGAACGTGTTCAACAATAACCGCAATTCTTCCGCAGATGCAACGATGGAAGTCTGGAAATATGCAGGAAGTTCCATCCCTTCGAGCGATTTTGGGGATGTAATCTATTCCTACGCAAGCGGAGCTACTTCAATGCGAAGTAATACCCCGATGGAAGCCCGTAAAGATCGGGAGCTTATACTTTGCCAGGGTGTGAAATATGTTCTTAGGGTATTGAGCGGAACGGCATCTAATTTATGTAATGTGCTCATTTACTGGTATGAGCATACGGATAAGTCTTAGGAGTGGGTTATGAACCGATACATTGTGACAGATGGCGTCAAGTCCATCGACCTTCCGCAGTATCCCAATGAGGCCTGGCACTTCTACGAAGGGGAGCCGGAAGCGAAAGAGGATTTTTACGCTACCGTCTCTGCCGTGTTCAGGGCCGTGAACCTGACGGCTTCCGCTACTTCTCAAATCCCATTTGCCCTTGTGAAGAAATCCGGGCGCGATTACGATATTTCTTCCGACTGGAAAAACAAAGTCGGGTTCATGCCGAAGCCATCCGAGCTAATCCGCTTATGGCGCATGTCCCTGTCAATGACTAACTCAGCTTATGGATTCATGGAGCGGACGAAGGCGACCGGCCAGAACCTACGTTATATCGTCCCGACAACAATCAGTCCGGTGGTGGATAATATCCTTGGCCTTACGGGTTTCAAGAGGTCAATTGGCAACGGAACGAAGGAATACCCGCTGGACACGAAATGCCCCATTTTCTGGATGTGGCGCATGGATCATACAACGGAATTGCTTCCGGCGAAGGCTACCGAATTTCGCGCCATGTGCGCGGCTGCGGGAATTCTTTATTACTCCGATCACTTTATCCAAGCCTTCTTCAAGCGCGGTGGTATCAAACCGACCATGCTCGTTTTGAAGGGTATGACAACGAAAGATAATATCGACAAGATCGAATCGGTCTGGGATAAGATCATCCGCGGCGGGTATAAATACCTGGGTAAGATATTCCAGGGAGTTGACGCGGCTGGAGGATTGGAAGCGCAAACCATCGGCGAGGGTGTCGATACCCTGAAAGACCAAAACCTGACCAACTCGAAAATAGCGGATGTTGCGATGTCAATCGGTATGCCGCTATCCCTTCTTCTTTCAAATTCGGCCAACTACGCTACCGCGCTTACGGAATATAAAGCCTGGTATGAAAATTCCCTCGCTCCATGGTGCAATTTCATGGCCGAGGAAATGACCGATAAGCTATTCAAGCGGTATGATTTGCGTTTTGAATTCCGGCCCGAAATGACCGACCCAGGCCAAGAGGACGAAGTCTCCCGCGCTGGTGCGTATGCGTCCTACGTTGCGACCGGCATGAAGCCGTCCGTCGCCGCGCAGATTGTCGGGATTGAACTGCCTGATAACATGGACTATTCCGCGCTTGATCCGGTGGAAGAACCAGAGGACGAACCGGAAGAAGAAACCAAACCAATAACGGAAGAAGAAAAACCTACTGTGCGCTTCGTTCCGAACATTGACCAACTTCGAGAAATGGAACTGTGGCGCAAGTTTGCTTTCCGCAAACTGAAAAAGGGTGATCCGCTTGACTTCCCGTTTGAAGCCCGGACGTTGCCGGTTGATATTGCAGACAACATCCGTGAGAAACTTATGACGGCGGCGGATGAGGAAGAAATAAAAATGGTATTTCAGATCCCGGAAGAAGAAAGGCCGGATATAAAAGAATTAGCCGAAGCCATAAACAAGGCGGTTGAATATGTTACTGTCGGAACTGATTAGAACCATCGAGCTTGTCCCGGAAGTCAAAGCGCACCTATCAGAGAAGGCGCTTGAATTCCTGAAGTCGATTGAAACCTATAACCGGCAGTTGTGGCAATATACGCTTGACCTTTACCGCGGCGGTGATGGCGGCGTGTTTATCGACAAGTTTACCGCGGCCATTGATAACCAGCTCCGCAGGGCATGGAACGAAGGAGCGCGGGCGGTTGGCGTAGAACCGGAGGACATGACCGAGGATGATCGCAACGAAATCAAGGCTATTATAGATTCTGAGTATGAGCATATCCTTGACCTGGGATCGGCTATCGAAGGCGCAAGAGATTTATCTCTGGATGAGTTCCGACAATCTTTCAGAAACCGGATCGACCTGTGGGTTTCCAGGTACACCGATGTTATCAACCGGGCAAAGGTTTACTTTGGCAGTAAGACGCGCCTTGAATGGACGTTGGGAGAGACGGAGCAGCATTGCGAAACATGCGCGGCCCTGAATGGGATTGTAGCCTATGCTCAAGAATGGGAGCAGGCCGGAGTACATCCGCAATCGCCTCCGAATAACGTATTAGAATGTGGCGGCTGGCAGTGCGATTGTTCACTCACCCAGACAGACAGGCGCCGGTCTCCGAATGCCTTACAGCGGATTATGGATATTGCGGTGGCAGCTAATTTATGATATCCTTCAAAATACGAGGAATTGAGGAAATAAATAGCTTTTTTAAGTCGCTGCCAAGAGGGACGATGAAAGCTGCAATAGCCGCATTTACGGAATACCTGCTGGGTGACGAGCGCCATGGGTTGAGACACGCGCCTCCGCGCAGGACACACGGCCCAATGAACCCTTACCGTTGGCAGACCGAGAAGCAGAGAAAAGCATATTTCGCCTCTAATGGTTTTGGCGGCGGGATTCCTTCGCGCAGAACCGGGGCGATAAACGCCGGATGGCAGGCATCAAAAGAACCTTACCGGAAAACGGTATTCAATCGGCTGAATTATGCTAAATACGTAATGGGAGATCGACAGCAAACAGGCCACCTGGTCGATGGATGGCGCAAGGTTGCCAAAGTAATAACTGATAACATGCGCGGCGGTATGCAGAAAGCGCGGGCCGCTGTTGCCGATTGGATAAAGACGAGAGGTAAATGAGAATAATCACCTATTACACCAAACGGCGACACTTGAACCAGGCTATCAGGATGCGGAATAGTATCAGAGATTGGGGATATGACATATCCATCTATACCGATAAGTGGACGCGCAACCAACCGGAATACCAGGAACATAAAGACATATTTGATACTAAACGCGGAGCTGGATATTGGGCATGGAAACCGCTGATTATCCTGGACGCTCTGAAACTTGACGACGAAATTTTATACCTTGATTCTTCCATGATACCGGTTGATCCACACGGTATCCGCAGGATCATGGATGGGACGCAAGCGGTAACAACGGCAGATGATTCTATCTGGATTCAAAAACAATGGTGCAAGCGGGATACCTTCGTTTTGATGGGATGCGATACTGAGGCGTATTGGAATACGCCGTGTATCATGGCTGGTATTCTGTTCGTGAAGCAGGCCGGGAAATGGTTTATCGAGGAATGGCGCGACTACTGCCTAAATTACCAGATCATATCAGACCAGCCGTCATCAGGAAACTTTCCAGAATTTCAGGACCACCGGCACGACCAGGCTATTTTGTGCAACCTGGCAACAAAGTATGACATCCCGCGAGTGAAGCTGCAAGGAGAGATAATAGACAGGCCATGAGATACAAACCGAACTTAGTCCGAGATGATGGCCAAACCACAGATATACATTATGGTTGGTGTCAGTCGATAAAGGATTTTATAAAGATAATAATTGACATTATTAGCTCCTGAAACGAGGCTTATATGAGGATTACAAGAAAAGAAGAAAAGCTGCGATATAAATATAAAATTACAGAAGAAGAATACTGGAAAATTTCAGAAGCCCAAAATCATGTTTGTGCAATTTGTGGCAGTGAAGAATTAAATAAACTTCTTGCTGTTGACCACGATCATATTACTGGAGAGGTAAGAGGTCTATTATGTACCAGGTGTAATATTGGGTTAGGATGTTTTCGCGATAATGTTGAATTATTAAATAGGGCAATTTTATATTTAGATGAATATTATCACTATGAAATACATAACGGAATAATATGAAACCTTAAAATACGATTTAGGAAATTATTATATGACCAAAATAACCTTTATGGTAAATGTCCACAACGAAGAGCCGAGGGTTGACTACATCCTGAAGCCGGCCGTCAAGTGGGCTGATGAAGTGATCATCATTGACAAAGGATCAACCGATAGAACCGTAGAGATTGCGGAATCTTATGGCGCTAAAATATTCCAGGTTGGAGAATCTCCAGAGGGCGACGACGACCGGGAGACATGGGTAAATTTTGCCTCAAACGATTGGATATACTGGGGCACGCCGTCCGAGATACCGACGCGGACGTGTATTGATGCCTGCCGCGAAATGGCTAACGGAGATTACGACCTGATAACCGTTCCGCGTAAAATGTATATGCTGGGCGTTCATTCTGCTAATTCGCCATGGTATATATCGCACTACAGATTTTTATTTAACCGCACGAGAACGATTGTAAAGAATAAGATTCATCAAAACTTCGCTGCCAAATATGGAAAGATCGGGCATGTTCCATATTCGCCGGAGTGCTGCGTTTATCACCTGACGTATACATCCGGTAAATATTGGATAAATACGATGGTCGATTACTGGCAGACAGAGGCGAAAAACTCAACCAACCCGGAAGAAGATATAAGCAAATGCTTTGCTTCGATTCAACAGCACGAGGCTAAACTTCGCGCTGGTGGCGAAGAAACCAGGCTACTTCATCTCGCATGGACGTTATACCACATTGGAACAGCCTTTTTCCTTGAGGAAAAGCGCAGGGGAATGGATATAAAATCAGAATATAAGAAAATTTATGATCAAATATTGAAGGAATGGGAATGAAATATCCTATCGTTTCAACGTGCCAGATCAGATGCCTACCAGACATCCTTGAATGGGCGTTCGGTGATACCGTCGGCTTTTTTGTGGAGTTGGGCGCGTATGACGGCGTTCATTATTCAAATACTTATGGCCTTGCTTTTCGTGGCTGGCCGGGGATGTATATTGAGGCCGACAGGGCGTTATACCATAAATGCCTGAGTAATCATATTATGCACGACGGCGTGATCGTAGAGTATGCCTGCGTAGGAACTGGTAAAGAAGTTGATTTTTACGAGGCCGGGGAATATTCCAGCGCATCGAAACAGTTTATTGATTCCGCACCGAAAACATGGGTCGCGAAGTTTGCACCACCGGTGAAAACAAAAACCGTATTATTGGATTACTTGCTGGAAAAGCATAACGTTCAGCGCGTGGATCTGTTATCGGTCGATACGGAAGGAACGGAAATAGATGTTCTCAACGGCTTTTCGATCAAGAAATGGAAACCGCGCCTTGTGATCGTAGAGGCGCACGAACAGCACCCCCGCGCTGAATTGCGTGTGAACGCCCCAGAGATAAACAGGTATTTTGATATTGCCGGATACAAGAAAATCTATTCTGACGAGTTGAATAATATATATCTCAAGGAGCAGGAATGATACCTGGTGTAGAAATCGGAGAAATTGTAGCGCATGCCGATGAACGCGGATGGATGGCTGAATTATCTCGTTCAACCGATTACATCCAGGATAATTTATTCTTTTCAAAACAGGCGGTATTGAGGGGGCTTCATATCCAGCCGATACATCCGCAGGGTAAGTTATTTATTCCCATAACGGGAGAGATTTATCAGGCTGTGGTGGATTGCCGTCCGTTTTCTCCGACGTTTGGCCGGTGGTATGGAAGCATAATCAGGGTTGGGTCGTATATGATAACGCCGCCGGGATGTCTTACCGGTACGCTTGCGCTTGTCGATTCGATGGTATTCTACCGGACAACGGAATATTTTTATCCTGGCGAGTCAATAACGATTGCGTGGAATGACCCGGCGCTTGGGATAGAATGGCCTATACCGTGTCCCAGGCTGAAACAGGAAGACGAGAACGGTAAATCATTCAAGGAGGTTTTCGGTGGTTGATATTGTCGAAGGTTTTGAGGACATGGTAATTTATGACGATAAAGGAATGGGAATAAAGGGCGATGCCTTGATCGGGCTGGCTAAAATACATAATCCGCGCGTCTTTGTTGAAACGGGTACATACGCCGGCGAAATGCTGAAATACGTCATGGCAGGTTATAAATTCGATAAGGTTTATTCGATCGAACTATCAGAGAGACTGGCGGCCAGGGCTAAAAAGCTATTTGCCGATGATCCAACCATAACCATCATGCAGGGCGATAGCGGCGAGATGCTGAAAGCCATCCCGCAGGACGAACCTATTTTATACTGGTTGGATGCTCACGCCTGCGGCGGTGTGACTGCAAGGGGAAAGAAGATAACGCCTATTCTTGAAGAATTGGAAACCGTTGTAAACGAAATGAATCACATCATCGTTATTGATGACATTGATAACCTTCCGCGCTGGGGCGTGACATACAATCAATTGACATCTTTCATCTCTGGTAGAAAGAAAGTAAAATATACGGATATTTTTACAATGCTGATAGTCGAGCCGGAATGATCACAGCTATCATATCTGCCTATTACGCGAAGCAATATATAAGGCGCAGGCTGGAGAACCTGACTTCTCTTGAGATTACACCGGAGATAGTTGTAGTAGCGCAGGCGGGGAGTTACGAGGCAGAGATTGCAAAAGAATACACCGACATCGTTATAAAAACAGAAAACATTCCGACGATATACGAGGCCTGGAATATCGCTATCCAACACGCGACCGGCGAATATATCACCAACGCGAACTGCGACGATTACACTTATCGGGGATCATTATCAAAACTAGCTGGCATGCTTGATAAATATCCAGGCGTTGCGCTGGTTTATGGTGATAATTTTATTGTCGATGGCGATAGGAAAATATACCATTGCCGGAAGTACGGCGATTATGAATTCCTGAAAACATGCTGCTTTGTCGGGCCGATGCCGATGTGGAGAAAGTCTTTACACGATAAATACGGATTGTTTGCAGACCAATACCAGGTATGCGGCGATTATGAATTTTGGCTGCGGATTGCGTCCCACTCTGAAATAATATGCAAAGCGGATGTTATTGTCGGGGAGTACTCCAAAAGGCCGGATTCGGCCGAACACAGAAACCCGCAGCTTGCGCAGGATGAAAAAAACTATATCCAATCGTTTTATCGCCCTATTGCATTACGGGATAAAATATGATAGTATTTTTATAATTGTATAACGGTTTTAGCCTGAGGTGGTTGCCGGAAGCTGAAACCTGCGCTTGTCAAAGGATTTTGAGAGCCGAAGTAGAAACTCGCATAGAGTTTGCTTTGGCTTTTCTTATTGGAGGTGAACATGCCTTATATGGTTCAAAAAGACGGTGACAAATACTGTGTTCATAAGAAAAACGCCGACGATTCAGCCGGCGAGACTATCGCTTGCCATGAAACAGAAGAACAGGCTAGCGCGCAAATGAGGGCTTTGTACGCCAACGAGGATAAATCCCTCATATTCTATGGGGATTCCGTAAAGGCCCTGGGCGAAGGAAAAGTGGCCGGATACCTGGTTCGCTTCTCAAACGAAAAAGACACCGACCTTGAGGCCGATTACTTCACCAAGGAAACTGAGTGTGGCGTGATTAACGGCTCTTCCCTGCCAGTTTTTTATCAGCATGGCATGGATGAAATTGTCGGGATCAAATCCATAGGCAGAGGAACGATTAAAACCGATGACATTGGCCTCTGGATCGAAGCTCAACTAAATATGCGCTCTGAATACGAAAGGGCCATTTACGAACTCGCCAAACGTGGGAAGTTGGGATGGTCATCGGGCGCTGCCGAACACCTCGTAGAAAGGGAAGAAGTTGGCAAGGCGTTTGTCATCAAATCCTGGCCGATTGCTGAGGCCAGCTTGACACCAACACCCGCAGAACCGCGCAATAGCGCTATTCCAATCAAATCGTTAGTAACCGCGTTGTCGGTGGATGCCGAAACGGAGGAGCCTATTATCGTTAATAAGGAGTCTGAAATGAACGAAGATGAAATCAAAGCGATGACCGAGAGCATCGCAAACGCGGCCGCTATTGCCGCGGCTGATCTTGCGGTAAAAAAGTACATCGAAGAACAGGCGCCGGAAGTCAAGGGCGGCTTCGATGTTGAAGTGGTTGACGATGAAGCCGACCGCGCCGCAAGGATGAACCCCTTCAAATCTGCCGGCGAGTTTTTCAAGGCCGTCAAGGTTGCTGGGGAATCACCCTCTGAAACCGACAAGCGCCTGCTTTCTTTGAAGGCCGCTTCCGGTATGAACGAGGCCGTACCTTCCGAGGGCGGTTTCCTTGTTCAGCAAGACATCGCAGGGGGAATCCTCCAGAATATGTGGAGTACTGGTTCTGTGTTGTCCCGCTTTACCCCCGTTCCTGTTCAGGGTAACGGCATGGTGTTCAACGTGGTTGACGAGACATCGCGCTCCGACAGTTACCGCATGGGTGGAATCCTGGGCTACTGGCTGGCCGAAGCTGGAACTAAAACGGTTTCAACGCCGAAGTTCCGTCAGTTGTCCATGAAGTTGAAAAAAGTGGCCGCTCTCGCTTATGCGACTGATGAACTGCTTGAGGACGCCTCTGCGCTTGAAAGCTGGCTGACTACCAATGTACCGGATGAACTCCGCTTCCAGACCGAAGCCGCGATTATGAACGGTAATGGCATTGGAAAGCCCATGGGCATCCTGCAATCGCCTGCCCTGCTCCAGCTTGCCCGCGTTGACGCCAACGAGATCGACGCTACCGACATCGCCAATATGTGGGCGCACCGATATGCTGGCGCGAATGATTATGTCTGGTTTATTTCCAGCACAATCTTCCCGCAGTTGGTCAATCTGACTATCGGAGATTCTCCGATGTTCTTCCCGGCCGGTGGCTTGGGTGGTTTGCCTTACGGTACTATCCTGGGGCGGCCCGTGATCGAAACCGAGTATAACCCGTCCCTGGGCATTCTCGGTGACATCGTATTGGCTTCTCCATCGCAGTATAAGGTGATCACCAAAGGCGGTATCCAGTCTGCTTCCAGCATCCATGTTAAATTCACCACTGATGAAACTGCCTTCCGGTTTGTGTACCGGGTTGATGGTGAACCTGCCTGGAACGGTACGGTTACCAGCTACTATGCTTCCAGCGACTACATTTCGCCGTTTGTTGCCCTTACCGCATCTTCATAAGAAAGGAGGATTATACTATGTGTAATGGAATCCGTTTTGGCGAAGGATTAAAAGTCCTCCCCGTTTTGGCTCCGATTGCCTTCACTACCTCAGCTATCGACACGGAAGCAGTGGATATGAACGTCAATCATTGGGCCACCTTCCTGGTGCAGTTCGGCGCTATGACTTCTGATAGCACCGATACCGTGACCGTGACTGTGCAGTGCTCCAGCGTCGATACCAGCGCCACAGGTAGTGATATCGCGTTCAAGTATCGCCTTTCATCGGCGGTTGATACCGACCTGATGGGCGCGATTACCGACGCGGATACCGACGGTGTTGCCGTTACCGCCGAGGATGACGCGAAAATGCTTATCATCGACGTTGACGCGAACGCGCTGCCGGCCGCGAAGTCAGACGGTCGTTATGTTGGGTTGACCATTACCCCATCTGGGGAGATGGCAAGCGGCGTTGTTGGTGTGATCGCCGTGCTTGAGCCCAGGTATCCGGGTAATGCTATTCCTTCCTCCTCGTAGTTGTTACTGGTAGGTTTTGGGGGGAGCTAATCCTCCCCCCAAAAGGAATCATATATGGCAGATTATTGCTCAACTAGTGACGTAAAAGCCGATATGCCAGACAGCGGCCTGGCAAGCTCCACCGATACAACGTATGACACCGCTATCGGTGGTTTTATAACCGCAGCTTCCAGGATGATTGACAAACTGGTAGGGCGCGAGCCTAACTGGTTTTCATCAACCGATTCCGAGACGCGGTACTATGATGGCACCGGCGAAGTCACCCAGGACATCGACGAGTGTCATGCACTGACAAGCGTTTCAATAGCAGATACTGGCGGTACTTCCTCAACGTCTTACGAAACCATTACACTGGATACAGATTACTACGTCTGGCCTTATCAATACGATCAACTTGGATTGCCCATAACCAGGCTGATTATGGACTGGAACGGGGATGAATACATCTGGCCGCGCTTCAGGAAGTCGGTCAGAGTAGTCGGTCAGTTTGGGTATTCTGCAACGCCTCCAGAAGATATAAAACTGGCCTGTAAGATACAAACCGTTCGCTGGTTTGCAAGGGCAAAGCAGATGTATCAGGATTCGGGCGCGTCTACTCCTATGGGGTCTCTGATATATTCAAAATTCATCGGGAAAGACCTTGATCCGGACGTGAAAATGCTGTTATCAAGCTACGTTATAGGGAACATGGTATGAGCATAGTTGATACTACTGTTCAAAGGATACAGAAAATTGCGCTGGCGTGTGAAGGCATCAAGGCTGCACCGGATTACCCCACCGATGACGCTGGCGTATTACCATTGGCTATCTCTCATATTACGGCTGGAAATGTCACGCAAGTAAACGCCACAGACACAAAGTTTATGGCGACCATTACCACGGATATTCACTTCGACCGCGGCGTATTGCGGTTGACATACCAGAAAATTGACGCGCTGATTCCTGATTTTATTCAAAGGCTGGGCGGCGATCCGACCTTGAATAGCTCCGTTTCAACCATTCAATACCCCATCAATTTTACGGTAGGGCCGGCTCAATGGGATTCTATTGTTACCCAAATGGTAAGTTTTCAAATAAATGTTAAATTCAATTTGCTTTCTCCAACGGTGACTGCATGAAAGATATTCTGGTTATCATGGGTTCTCATCCAGGTACACGCGGACTGTTTGACTGGACGCGTGAGGATTGCGATATTGTCGTTTTCAATGAAGCCATGAAAATGGACTGGGTAAAACGGGCTGATTATGTTATGCAGATGCATGTTCCAACAATCTGGCAGAACCCCGGAAACAGAAACGACCCAAATCATTATAACTGGTTGAAATCCGGCGAAACCCCCGTTATCTGGATGCAAGAGAAATATGACGATGTTCCAAAGTCGAAACGGTATCCGATTGAGAGGGTTTTGAAAATAAGCAACCGGAAATACATCACATCATCGGCAGCATATTCGATTGCCCTGGGTATCCATTTGGGATACCAGAAGATTGAGATTTACGGCGTTGAAATGGCAACTAATACCGAGTATGTCCACCAGCGCCCCGGCGTTGCGTACTGGATCGGTATAGCGGATGCCCTCGGTGTGAACGTGGAATTTCACGGTGATCTGATGACATGCCCTCTTTATGGCTACGAGGGGAATATAACATTTCCTTATACATTTTTCGAGGAACGCTTGGCAACACTTGAAAAGTCCGCAGACGAGGCAAAGCTCATATATAACAAGGCAAGCGAAGTTGCCAACAACGCCATAGCGGAATATATGGAAACTGGCGTAAATAATAAGATTGATGTATTGATGCAGAAGGCCGTGGAACAGGCCGCAGCTTTTGGTTTGCAGGACGGAGCGAGGCAGGAAATACTACGCTACAAGAAGAAAGCCGATGTGCAAATCGAAGCGACCGGCGACTTTCTATTTTCCCGCCAGGAATTTGAACACGCCGGAACTTCTTTATTCAAGGAGCGGGAGCGGGCGATTGTAAAATCAACCGAGTTTGCTAAAAAATGCGGCGGAGCGTACACGGCATTTATAAATACCCAAAACCCAGGTAAAAAGAAAAACCGGCTTGATCAATTTACCGCGGCAGTTTTCGAGTATGTCCAATCGTCTACGAAAGTGGGGATGTTTGACGGCGCCATGAAAGAAAACCGTTATCTTATGGCTAAACTGGATGAACTTATCAGGATGGCCGGGGGCGCTGAGTCGGAACGGGTATTATTGGAGGCGAGATGAGAGTAGGAAGAAATCCGCTCACCAACAAAACCATGGCGGAAACGTCCGATAAAGTCGCGGCGGTTATTACGCATCTTCCAGATATGGATGGGTATCACGAACATAGGCTGGATGTCATCAAGGCGTGTCTTACGACTATGCGGACTGGGGCGCCTGGAATACCTGTTATAGTATGGGATAACGGGTCATGCGAAGAGCTACGAAGCTGGCTGATAAATGATTTCAAACCGGAGACATTGATCCTATCCCCGAATGTGGGAAAGAGTAATGCCAGATATTCCATCTTCAGGATGATGCCGGACTGTATCGTTTCCATGTCAGATGACGACATGCTTTATTATCCCGGTTGGTTTGATGCCTGCCTTGAACTACTGACAAGTTTCCCTGAAGTTGGTAAGGTTTCCTGCTATCCCGTCCGCACTCAAGGACGCTGGGGCTGTTCAAATACAAAGGCATGGGCAAAGGACAACGCCAAACTTGAGGCCGGGCGGTTTCTACCAGATGAGTATGATTATGATTTCTGTACATCCATCGGGAGAGATTATGACTGGCATAAGGAATACTCGAAACTTGATATTGATTACCGCGTGACATATAAGGGATTACAAGCGTATTGCTACGCCCATCATTGTCAGTTTATGGCCCGCGCCGGAACGATTATCCCATTTTTACAAAAGAGCACCGATTGTATGGCCGATGAGAAGCCATTTGATAACGCCGTGAATGATGCTGGATTGTTGCAGCTTACAACGGTACAAAGATACTGCAGGCATATCGGGAATGTGATTGATACGAAAGTGTATAACGAAATAGCTCTGATTCAGGAGAAAACTAATGGCTAATGGTATAAAATCTTTACGTCAAATTCAGATGAGCCGGGAAACCACCCAGGGAACGCCTACGTCTGATTATTATGTCTGGCGCGGTATTGGAATGCTTGAGGATGCAAGAGAATCTGTATTCCCAGAAGAGGACATCGGCTTGTTTGGTGGTGGTGATAGGAACTATTTTCCGAAGCTGGCAGCAAACCTTGAAATGGATGAAATAGAGGCTACTTACGAACAGCTCCCGATGATCCTGGATGCCGCTATTCATACGGCAACACCGACGACAGACACCGGCTCTGCGTATGTCAGGACATATACTTGGCCGATTGAATCATCGGACGCGAAAAGTTCAACCGACCTTACCACATACTCATTCAAGACCGGTGATAATAACGAGGTTGAAAAATTTAGCTTCGGGTATGTCAAGGAATTCGTATTATCCGGTAACGCCGGTGAGGCGTGGAAGATTCAACCGACCTGGGACGGGCGTGAAGTCGCGTCTGATAGTGACGGGTTTGAAGATGCCACGCTGCAGACCGTTGAAGACATGCTGTTCTCGAAAACAAAACTATATATTGACGAAACATCAGACACTATTGGAACCACTCTGGTTAGCGATACGCTGATCAACGCAACCCTTACGGTTACAACCGGATGGCAAGGTGTTATGACCGCGTCTGGCAGGCTTGACTTCTCGTTCCTGAAGCAGGTCATGCCTGAAATCAAACTTGACCTGACATTTGAACACAACGCGACCGCAACAGCAGAAAAGGCCAAGTGGCGGGCGAAAACTGCCAGGCTGTTGAGGCTGTTATGCGAGGGCGATGCCGTTGCAACATCTGGTACATATACCTATAAAACTATGATTATCAATCTTGCTGGAAAGTGGGATACCTTCGAGAAGATCGACGAGATCGACGGTAACGACGTTGTTACCGGGCATTTTATATCACGGTATAACTCCACTTCTGGGATATTCGGTTCGATGGTCGTGGTAAACGAAACATCTGCATATTAGGAGAGACATGAAATTCAAGGTAGAACTTGAACAGATCAAAACATCGGAACTTGTCGCGCTTGAAACTTCTTTAGCTTCGGCGGTGAAACTTATGAGCAGGTTTATGGTTGACACCGCCGGAGAACCCATTATCGAAAAAGAAGCATACGCCGCTATCATGGATCTTAATGCGGTAGAGCTAAACAGGGCTGTCGCGGACTTCACAGAAGCGATCCTCCCAAAAGTGAAAAGCGGGCGGTCATAAGCTGGATTCACGGCAAAGGCCAACCGCCGCAATGGACACAAGAGTTACTAGCTGCTGAAGATTGGGGTATACCGCCCTGGGAAGTGCATAATGGCTGCGGCGTCTGGTTTGAGAGATGGAAGTATATGAAATCTCAAATCGAAAAGAAGGAAAAGATAGATAATGGCCGAAAGAATCGAAATTGAGATAACTTCAAAAGACTCCACAGACCTAAAATCTGTTAGCACTAAGCTAAAGAACCTGGGGAATGATCTTAGAGGTATCGGCGGCCAACTAAATACAATCTTCACGCGCCCGCTTGCAGACCTGGGAAGGTTTATTGCTAAAAATGATGAGGTTGTTGCCGCGCTCGAACCCGTTAAAACAGCATGGACTGATCTTGGTAATCAGATGGCGGTATCCCTTATTCCGACCATTCAAGCGGTTACCCCGGCGCTGATAAGCCTGGCAGGCTCGCTTGGTAAAATTGTGGCGGCGTTTTCCGCGCTCCCGCCAGGCGCACAGCAGGCCATAATAGGATTTATATTTTTCCTGGCCGCTATTGGGCCAGTACTTATAGTGATCGGCCAAACCATTACCGCAATAGGTGGGCTTGTTTCCGCATTTTCATCAATAGCTGGAGTGGTCGGGCCGATTGTCGGGCCTGTGCTTGCTACACTTGGCGGTATCATAGCTGGTATAACACTTCCGGTCTGGCTTCTGATTGCGGCTATCGGGCTGCTTATTGCTACAATTGTGATATTTGGCAAACAAGCATGGGAGAACCTGAAAAGGATTTGTATCGAATGGTACAAACTTCTTGACGCGATAAAAGACTATTTTGTAAGAACCTTTACGGATATTTGGGAAGGGCTTGTATCCCGACTGGTTGATATAAAAAACTATTTTGTGAATTTCGATTGGCGGTCTATCGGAACACGGATAACGGATGGTATAAAAAACGGGATTGTATCGGGAGTAAACAACTTAATAAGCGCTGCCAGGGACGCGGCCATGTCTGCCTATAATGCGGCAAAAGCCGCTCTAGGAATCCGCTCACCATCTGTGTTGTTTGAGGGGATAGGTACTCAAATGATGCGCGGGATGGCTTTGGGTATAAGCGGTGGATCATCTATGCCCGTAAACGCTACAAGGTCGGTTGTCGGTGCGGTAAGCTCGCCGTCCGTTTCAGCTTCGCGCGGTGGTGGTGGAATGGTTATAAACCTGACATACTCTCCGGCTGTTTCCCTTATAGACCGGGCCGAAGCAGAGCAGAAACTAATGCCGTACATAGAAGCTGCCGTTAGAAGGTCAAGATAATGGCGCGATACGGAAGTTTCAGGTACTCAGAGCAGAAATACGGAACAGATACTACAACTAATCTGCTCTGGGCGCTTGAGGTTGACTGGGACGGTGACGGATCGTTCACCGGGGCAAGCGAAGCCAGAAGGATGATAGATATTGACGTTTCAAGAGGAAGGAATTATTACATCAATTCAGATGGCATCGGTTTTGAGCGTGTCGATGTTGGACAAGCTATTATAACGCTCGATAACTATGATCGCAGGTACGACCCATTTTATACCGGATCTGCTTTATACCCCTATGTCCTTCCTGGACGGCGCGTCAAGTTATGGGTAAAGACCGGAACGGCTGGAACTGCGTATCCAGTGCTTTATGGCCGAATATCGGACATGAAACCGATAAGCGGGATCAACCAGGTCAAAATGACCGTTGTCGATGATACGCAGATTTTGAAAGACGAAGTAGTCTCAATGGTCATCCAGGAAGATCAACAAGTTGACGACCTGATAAACTTGGTACTGGATGAGGTTGGATGGCCTTCAGCAGATCGTTCGATTGAAGGAATAACGGACACAATCCCTTATTGGTGGGCTGACGGCGTTTCTGCGTGGGACGCGCTCAACGAACTTGCAGAATGCGTACTCGGTCAGTTCTTTATTTCGGCAGACGGCAAGGCGACATTTTACAGCCGGTCACATTCGTCGGTTGCGTCGGTTTCGATTACGGAAGAAGATATTCATTCGCAGATTGATATTCCTCAACCGTATGAGAATATCAGGAACTCTATCAGAGTCAATATTCGACCACGGGCTGAAGTTAATACGCAGCTTTGGGAATTACAGGACAAGCCGGCGGTTTCATCCAGCGATTCCATAGAGATTTGGGCGGAATTCAGCTATAACGATATTTCCGTACCAGCCGCCTCCGTGACAACCCCGGTAGCGACCAGCGACTATACTATGAACACGGCTGCGGATGGGTCTGGCTCTGACCTGACATCTGATTTCGACGTGGATATTTATAACTTCGCAAAACGATCAAAACTAACAATAACAAATAACTCCGCGTCTGATGGTTATATAACCATGTTCAAACTCAACGGCACGGCGGCTTATGTCCCGAACATATTTTCCGTAGAAAGCCAGGACGCCGCTTCGATTGCGATTTATAAAAAGCGTTCATTCCTCCTTGAATCAGACTGGTATCAGGATACCAATCTTGCCAATGCATTTGTAAATTATTTATCCGATAGCCTTCCGCTGGTTCGTGAATTTCCACAGATTCAAATGGAATTCCAGCCGGAATTGCAATTTCCTATTGACCTGTTTACAAGAGTATCAGTCTCCATTCCGTACAGGGGCATAAACAACGCCTATGCGGTTGGGAGTATTGAGCATAAATCGTTGAGCGATAACCTATCTTCTATTCTAACAACCGTGCGCCTTGAGCCAATTCCGCCGGCGACGGTTCAGTGGACTTTCCCGGTAAAGATCGGGGAAGAATCATATTTCGCATTTTAGGTGATAAAATGATAGTGAACGGTAACGATATGGCGAAAGCCAAGGGCGAAAAAAGTTATCTGGATTGGGTAATGAAACAATCCGTTGAAAGGTATCGTAAAGGCATGTTGCGGTATCCGTTCACCGGTAAGGTTGCATCCCGCAAATCCGTGAAGGCGAGGGTTGACTTTGGCCGCTGGATTGCAGACTGCCCGGATTGCAACGGCGCGGAATATGTCAATCCCGGCGATCCATTTTACTGCCTTTCCTGCGGGAACGTTACGCTTGAGGGCTTCGGGCGTGAGGTTGTCTGGCCGACGGATAAAGAACAGATTGAAGCGGAGCTTATGAATAGACCCGTAAATGATCGGGTTGGCGCGAACGATGTAGATCGGGCGCTGAATGCTAAATCCGTTTATCCTGGATTGTCTCGAAGCTGGAATCCCGGCGAGAGCGTTACAGAATTGAAAAATCAATTGAAGGAGGCGAAACATGGCCTATAATGCCGTACCGACCGTGTCAACCGGCGACCTGTGGACTGCCGCTAACCATAATACATATTTGCGCGACAACATGAGCGATCACGAGACGAGGATACTGGCCGCGGAATCAGACGTGGATGGATTGCAAGCGCATGGAACGTTCTACATTGACGGGACGATTTTGTCAGACGCGGCTGCGGTTGTCACATTTTCTTCCATATCATCGGACTATGACACCTTGAAGTTAGTAATAAACTGCCGCGGGGATTACTCCACCATAATAACTTCCTTTAATATGAGATTTAACAATGATTCAACATCTGGAAATTATAACGATATAAGGCTAAAGGGGGTAAAAGACGCCGCGGATGTTGGCGGAAATACAACACAAACGAGCTTTTATGTTTCAACTATGCCGGGTTTAAATGCAATTGCAAATTCATGTGCAGCTTGCGAAATTTTGATTCCTTCTTATAGCAAAACAACGTTTTTTAAGAATTACATATCAAAATACGGCAGTATTGGTCACGCGTCCGATTTAACTTATTTCGCAACCGGACAACATTACGGTATGTGGGAATCAACAAACGCGATAAATAGGATCGATTTATTGCCAGCCGCTGGAAATTTTATCGCTGGTTCATCGTTTGTAGTTTATGGAATAAAATGAGGTGATCAATGGCAGATGATAAAGTAAAAATAACAGAACTTGACGAGGTGAAAGATGCCCACTAGTTGGACTCCAGTTACAGACGGCGTTGATGATGTTCTTGCAACCCACGTAAACACATTATACGATGAGGTTGAATTAGGTACATTCAGGGGATGGTATGCAAATACACAATCCAGCTCCGATGATGTGACGCTTACAGACGCTGACCTTCCGATTCAATATATTGACCCATCGGGGAACGCTATAAATGTTTACCTTCCTGCTGCCGCTGGAGCGAACCACGCCTTTATCATTGTCAACACGGCAGATGCGGCGGAGACGATAACGGTACTCACAAGCTCAAGCGATACCGTGGATACCGTAGCGCAGAATGAAGCAAGGTTTTTTGTTTCGGATGATACGACTTGGGCGGCTTTATCTGGCGGCGCTGCCGTCAGCAACCTGCTCATCAACGGCGGTTTCGACTTCTTCCAGCGCATCGTGCCAACAACTCCTACAGCCATGTCGGACGATGCCTACAATGCCCCCGACCGGTGGTATTCCCTCGTTCAGGGAGCAAATGCGACTATCAACCGCAATGCCGGGATCGGAAAATCTCAATACTCCTGTAAACTCGTTGCTGGCGGAACGACCAACCGTTACGGCATTGCCCAGATCGTGGAAGCGTCAAACAGTATCCCGATGAGGGGTCAGACGGTAATCGCGCAATGCCTGATAAAACCTGTGAACAACGCCGGTTCAGGAACGCGGAAATACAGAATCGCCATCCTCGAATGGACTGGCACGGCGGATGCGGTCACATCCGAACTGGTCGCGGATTGGACTTCATCAACCTTCACGACAGATGGATTCTTTGCGTCCACCACAAAAACGCTGGTAGGGACGGCGACAGTTACGGCCACGCACAATACTGAAACGCTGTTGAGCGTGAGCGGGGTAGTATCCAACGCCTGCAATAATCTGATTGTGTTCGTGTGGACTGAGGATGCACCAACTCATGCAAACGACTATGTTCTAATCGGAGAGGCTGGACTCTACACAAGTCCGATAGTGCAGAACTGGAATCCATCGCCGATACAACAACAGCTGTCATTATGCCAGAGGTATTACCAAAAATCGTATAGCATAGAAGTTGCGCCTGGCACAGTTACATGGTATGGTAGCTGTCGTGGGTACGCAGAGTCGGTCTATTATTTGAGATATGCTCACATTGAATTCAAAACAGAATTTAGGAGTTCCCCCACTGTATCACCATACTCTAATGCTACGGGGGCAATAAACAAGTGGAGAGATTCAGAAGCCGCCGTAGACCTGGAATGCACTGCGCTATACCAATCTACAAGCGGAACGGAATTTTATTCCTCTACTGGCGCATTAACCATAGGTCGTGGGATGATGTGGCATTGGGTAGCATCCGCAGAATTATAGGAGATGAAAATGAATTATAAACTTATTCACGATCCATTAAACGGAAACGTATCCTCCATATGTTCAGACATAGGAACAATCCCCGTTGACGCATCCAACCGTGATTACAGGACATATCTTGCATGGCTCGCGGAGGGGAACACGCCTGATCCGGCTGATCCTGAGCCGGAGCCGTCCTTTGCGCCAACGCTTGAAGAACGCCTAACAAAAACTGAGGCCGAACTAGCGGCGATAAGAAAAAGCGTACCCGCGGAAGTGGCGCAGAAAATAGACGCGGAGCTGAAAAAGTGAACTTCGCCTTCGCACGATTCCAGTCCGACCGCTGCCTGTTGTGGTGGTGGGATGTGATGCTCAGGAAAACGAAGGAGGTATGGCACAGATGAGATGCCCAGTCGATTCATATCAGTACATTAGTCAGACATACGCGGATCACGTCGCCAGGGCGCTTGCGAATGGTTGGGCGCCTTATCCTACCGGAGTTCCCGGAACGGTCTATTACTACGGCGGGATTGATTATGCTGTGTATAACGCGCCGTGCAAGGCAGCTGCCGACGGAACCGTCTCGCTGGTAGAAACAAACAACGTCGGTTATGGAAAATGCGTTAGGATCGATCACGGCGGTGGACTGATTTCGATTTATGCGCATCTGTCATCCATCAATGTTGCAAGCGGCCAGTCCGTGAAAGAGGGTGACATCATCGGCGTTACCGGAAATACTGGCCACTCGACTGGCCCACATCTGCATTTCGAACTGCGATTGAATGGTTCGCCGGTCGATCCGCAGCCATATCTGGATGGGACAAATTCAACCATGGAACCCATGGAGGAGGAAGAAAAAATGAAAGGAACCGTACTTGTAGATAGACTGGCGATCAGGCGGCTTCCGTTTGTAGCCTCCACCTGCATCAAGCGGGTTGACGCCGGAACTGAACTGGATGTCGATGATGTGGAGGCGATCTGGGCGCGTCTGAAAGACGGTACTTATGTGGCCGTGAAATATAACGGTGAATATTTGGTGAAGCTGGAAGAATGACCAACGATGAGCCGGGCTGCTGCCTTGAGATTGGCGCGGCGGTATCGCTCATCATTTTTATCCTAATACAGATTTTGAAGGAGTAGTCATGGCGGCAATGAGCATAGAAAAATTGAGCAGCATAGATACCAGGCTCGCAGTGATTGAAACCACCGTGACACGGCTGGACAAGGCCATGCACGGTAATGGCAAGCC
>Ga0172375_10002818_pt1 | contig 26848 bp, 22 predicted proteins | sample LakKiv1m_FD_114537 | JGI IMG/M metagenome (GOLD analysis project Ga0172375, IMG submission 114537) | Freshwater microbial communities from Kabuno Bay, South-Kivu, Congo - kab_092012_11.1m | ecosystem: Environmental > Aquatic > Freshwater > Lake | place: Democratic Republic of the Congo...
CCGAGCGTTAGAAAAACTTTGTGAACTATTAACAGATTCTGAAACTATATATCCCGGCACAGAACTTAGGCTGATTTACAAATTAGCGACAAATTAATGTGCGAGAGGTCAGGAAGTCTGAAACTTATTACTTTGATTTAGTGTACATTACAAAACCTATTCAGGATTAATTATTTAACAACCCTTAAACCGATTTCAATTGAACCGGATTACGATTTTAGCAAAATGTTCAAAATAATTAAGAATTATTTTGTTTTTTTAATAATTAAATATCTACATTTGTCGATACATAAACTGCAAACATTAAAGTTCATTTTATGCCTATTCAATTAAAGCGACTATTAATTTTAGGAGTAGTACTATTTTCAGTTTTTTTGTTGTTAAAGTACCTCATGACACCCGACTCTTTTGGCCAGTATGGCCATTATCGGGGGAAGGCGCTCGAGGAGGTTGCTTCGCTTCCAGCAAAGTATGTCGGAAGTAATATTTGCAATGATTGTCACGACTCCATAGTGACAATTAAAAATGAAGGCACTCACAGCGGGATAGCTTGTGAAAGTTGTCATGGGCCCGGATTTAAGCATATTGAGGATCCTGAAAATGAAAAAATGGTCAGGCCCGGGACAAGGGAGTTTTGTGCTCATTGCCACGCTTTCAATAAAGCCCGCCCCGGGAGAGCAATTACCCAGCAAAATATTAAGGAACATAACCCTGGTGATAAATGTGCCGAATGTCATAATCCGCACCAACCACAATTATGAAAAACACAAAGGAAAATCCATCCAGGCGTAATTTTATAAAAAAAACCGGGATAACCCTTGGTAGCTTACTGGTATCATCAGCATTGCCGCCATTTAATGCAGTATTGTTTGCTGCCAACAAGCCAACAGGAAAAGGAATCTGGTATGGAATAGGTATTGACATCGAAAAATGTATCGGTTGTGGCAACTGTGCAAAAACCTGTAAGATCGAAAATGATGTGCCTCCGGAGCCTTTCTTTTTCAGAAGCTGGGTTGAGCAATACACAATTAAAAATGATGGCACGATCAAAGTCGAATCTCCAAATGGTGGCATCGATGGTTTTACACAGTCGGTTCCGGATAATGAAATAGAGAAAAGTTTCTTTGTTCCAAAAATGTGTAATCATTGTTACAAGTCACCCTGCGTTCAGGTTTGCCCTGTAGGAGCTACCTTTGAATCACCGGAAGGCGTGGTTTTGGTGGACGAAAAGTATTGCATCGGTTGCAGATATTGCGTTCAGGCCTGCCCATATGGTTGCCGGTATATTCACCCGACAAAACATGTTGTAGATAAGTGCACACTTTGTTACCACCGGCTTAAAAAAGGGTTAAATCCGGCATGCATGGAAAATTGCCCTACAAAAGCCAGAATTTCAGGAGATTTGAATGATCCTGAAAGTGAAATTTCGAAATTCATCAGAATAAAAAATGTTTATGTACTTAAACCTCATCTCAACACAGGCAGCAAATTATACTACAACGCACTTAATCAGGAGGTAAGATAAAATGAATCCGGAATTTGAACATTTGTACCAGGCACTGTCGAAAGTTGACGGCTACATTTACCCGAACGAAATTGAACTCAGCTGGTCGATATTGATTGTTTTATATCCTTATATTACTGGACTTGTTGCCGGAGCATTTATCCTTGCTTCACTTGAAAGAGTATTTAATGTTAAGTCGCTAAAACCAACTTATGTCATTGCGCTTCTTACAGCTTTTGCCTTTATGTTGGTAGCTACGATGCCACTTATTTTTCACCTGGGGAAACCATTCAGAGCCTGGGAAATTATGATTACCCCCCACCTCACATCTGCCATGGCCATTTTTGGTTTTGTTTATTTGTGGTATTTAATGGTTGTGTTACTACTCGAAATATGGTTCGACTACAGGGCGGATATGGTGGTTTGGTCGAAAGAAGCGACTGGCCTGAAAAAATGGCTTTACAAGGCCTTTTCATTGGGAATAACCGATATTTCACCCGAATCGCGCAAATGGGACAATAAACTTGGCTATGTCGTTACTGTTATTGGTATTCCATCGGCCTTCCTGCTTCATGGATACGTGGGATTTATTTTTGGCTCTATTAAGGCGAACCCATGGTGGTCAACTGTAATGATGCCTGTTATATTCCTCTTTTCGGCTATGGTTTCAGGCATAGCTTTGGTTATGCTGGTTTTTATGGTAATAAACTACATCCGAAAGCAAAAAATCGACATGATATGTCTCGACACGATTGCTAAATATCTTTTCTACATCATCATTATCGACTTTACCTTGGAGTCTCTCGATCAAATTCACCGGTTGTATGAAGCAGAAGAATCGTTCGAGATCATTTCGTTGCTGATGTCAGGGAAATTATTTGTTACGCTTCTTATTTTCCAGGTTTTCTTTGGGATGATTGTTCCGTTAATAACCCTGGGAACGCTCCAGTTTTACAAACCTAAAGAGAAAGTCCGCCAGTTCATATATCTGATTATTGGATTACTGGTGTTGTTTGGAATATTTTTTATGCGCTGGAATGTTGTTATTGGTGGTCAATTATTTTCAAAAAGTTTTTACGGATTTACCAGTTTCAAATTATCACTTATTGGGTCAGAAGGCTTCCTTATGGCAAGTATTTGGCTAATTGTTCCATTCATTATACTCGCTTTCCTGCTTTGGTTATTTCCACCATGGAAAAAAATACATGAAGAAAACATTATGGTTGAATAAAGCAGATCACTTCCTTTTGAATATTATTCGGATTTTCATCCAATACCCCTTGAGAAAATAATTAATTGCAGAAGGGTTATTGCTTTGTCTGCTAAGCAAAGTTTAAGGTTTTAATAAATTGGAAAGCTTTGATATCAGGGGTTTGATGCAGTATTCATATTAAAATGGTTCTCTCATTAATTTCAGAAAGGAAATTGGTATGTTACATTCGGAAAACCACGAAAATTCGACTATGGTGGAACTTCTCGAGCGACTGAACTCCCTCGAAAGCAGGTTATCAGAAGTCGAAAAAAATCTAAAGGCCAATGTTGCAGACATTAAAGGTATCGCTGCTATTCAGTACTCTCAAAATGAGCCCGACGATGAGTTAAAACTCAATCTTAACCTCAATATCAGCGAAAGTAAAGTCGGGGAATACGGTCTGGCCTGGCTGGGAAATTTTGTTCTTCTTTTCGGGATCACCTTTTTAACGGAATATATTTCAAAAAGAGGATTTGGTGCAATTGCCATCCTGGTTGGATTTGCCGCAGCAGCCGGGGTTTTTATTCTTTCGTACCACATCCGGCAATCCCTTAAACACATGGCTTTCATGTTTGAGATTATCGGTTATCTGCTGATTTATTATTTCACCTTGCGACTGCATTTCTTTTCACCTGATGCAGTAATTGGAAATGAAATTACAGACGTATTGTTACTTCTCCTTGTTACAACTTTGGTATTTTTTATCGCCGTTCGTAAAAAATCAGAACTTTTTTCGGTGATTGCAATCATTTTTGCAATGTTCACCGCACTGGTCTCCCGAAACCCACACATTTCGCTAACAGTATGCACGTTGGCAGCAGCAACGTCAATATTTATATTTTTTAAATTCAGGTTATCAAAACAAGTCCGTTTTTCGATCGTATTTATTTACCTGGCTATGCTGCTCTGGATTTTTAACAATCCAATGATGGGCCATCAACTCGGAATCCTTAAAACCCATCATTTCAATTTTATTTATCTCTTTATCATTGCGTTCATTTTCTCGTTAACGGCACTTTATAAATCCAAAGATGAAATCTCACCCAATTTTGTTCTATCTGCAATTATTTTCAATGGTATCGGGTTCTCTTTCCTGCTGTTTTTAAATGTGGTTTCTTTCTTCAAGTACAATTATGTCTGGATTTTTGTAATCATTTTCCTTTTTGCCTTTGCCTATTCGATATTTATGAAACTTTCCACCGAATGGAAAACCATTCGGGCCATGTATGCCTTGTACAGTTTCACGGCACTAAGTATCGTGATTTATGGAATTCAGGGATTCCCCCAGGCTTTTATGCTGCTGGCCCCCGAAAGTTTAATTGTTGTTTCGATTGCATTATGGTTTCGGTCGAAATTTATCGTTTACATGAATCTGATGATGTTCACCGGACTTTTAATTACTTATATGTCCCTGGGTCAGATTTTAAATCCTGCAAATTTTTCCTTCGCAATTGTTTCATTGGTCACCGCCAGAATATTACACTGGCAAAGCGAACGACTCGAAATTAAAACTGATTTCCTCCGAAATGTTTACATGATTATTGGTTTTATAATGATGATTTATGCATTGCATAAATCGATTCCTGACGGATTTGTCACAATTTCGTGGACTGCGCTTGCATTGCTCTATTTTGGAATCAGCATATGGTTCAAAAATATTAAATATCGCTGGATGTCGATTTCAACTTTTGTAGCTTCTGCTTTTTATTTATTTATTGTTGACCTTCAAAAAATTGAACTCATATACCGGGTTTTAGCCTTTATGGTACTGGCCCTTATCTCGATCGGAATTTCGATTTATTACACCAAACGGCAAAAGGCGTCGAACAAGAATGATCTTATCTGATAAACAATTAAATTTCAAATAGCTCAGATTAGACAGTAAAGTTTAATTTTGTCCAAAAAAACTTTGTCAGCAAAACCATATATCGATATTCACACTCATCGCTATGTTTCGGCGGCTGATATTTTTGCGGTTGAAAATATTTTTGCGGCTGATATTCAGGCTTTCAGGAAAGATAGCGAAAGATTATTTTCAGCCGGAATACATCCCTGGCACATCAACGAATCAACGCTTGAGAAAGATATTTCAAACGTTGAGGAGTTTTCGGCATATCAAACTGTGTATGCTGTTGGTGAAGCCGGACTGGACCGGATTTGTAAAGTTCCTTTCCCTTTGCAGGAAGGAGTCTTTACAAGGCAACTTGAAATTGCCGGAAAGCTACTCAAACCTATGGTCGTCCATTGTGTTAAATCTCACCAGGAAATAATTTCAATTTATCAAAAAACAAAAAGCAAATCCATTTTGATTTTTCATGGTTTTAATAACAATCTTCAAATTGCAGGTAAATTACTCGACCAGGGTTTTTACTTATCGTTTGGACAGGCCTTATTGAACCAAAAATCCAATGCATTTCATATTTTTAAACAAATTCGGGATGAACGCATTTTTCTCGAAACCGATGATTCCGGATATAGCATCGAGGAAATTTATGCAGAGGCGGCAAGAATTAAAGAAATTTCGGTTAGGGAATTAAAGGAAATACTTTACAGTAATTTCCAAAAATGTATGAAAGGCATCCAATGACAGCAAATGAATGGACAGGCCGGACGGAATTATTGCTGGGTTCCGCTGCAATGGAAAAAATTTCGCAAGCCCATGTACTAATTGCCGGTTTAGGTGGCGTTGGAGCCTATGCTGCCGAACAAATTTGCAGGGCCGGAGTTGGTAAAATGACAATTATCGATGCTGATAAGGTTGTGGCAAGCAACCGTAATCGCCAGCTTCTTGCGTTGGTCAGCACCGAAGGACAAAGAAAGGCGCAATTGATGGCGATACGTCTCGGCGATATTAACCCCGATATTGAATTGGTCGTTCTGGATGAGTATCTGAAAGATGGGAGAACGGAAGAAATCTTATCAGGAAAAATAGATTATGTCATCGACGCCATCGACACGATTTCACCAAAAGTTTTCCTGATTTATCACACCCTCCGGCATGGCCACAAATTGGTGAGTTCGATGGGTGCGGGCGGCAAAACAAAACCTGATCTGGTAAGTATTTCCGGTGTCGAAAACTCGCATGGTTGCCGCCTGGCATATCTGATCAGGAAAAGACTCCACAGGATGGGGATAAGAAGTGGTTTTGATGTGGTTTTTTCTCCGGAACCGGTTTCAAAGGAATCATTCCTTGCCGTCGAAAACGAACAGAATAAAATTACAACCATTGGTACAATTTCTTATATGCCTGCGATTTTCGGGTGTTATTGTGCCTCAGTGGCCATTCGGGGAATTATCGAAGGAATTTAAACTTATCTGTCATTTGGTGGAATGAGAAATCTGTCAAATAAAAACATCATCCAAATTGCAGGAATCATTGATGAAGCTGAAGCAAGAATGGTTCTTGAAGCCGGAGCCACACATCTTGGATTTCCTTTCCGGCTCGATTTTAACAAGGAAGATCTTACCGAAACGCAGGCTGCCGGCATCATTAAAAAACTTCACATTGGTGAGCAGTCTGTCTTAATTACCTATCTCGATAAAAGTGATGAAATTATCGAACTTGCGGGTTTTTTAGGCTGTAAATCAGTGCAGTTACATGGACCGATTAGTCTTTTAGAACTCGAAAAACTTAGAACTGCGGAGCCACTACTCGGAATTTGGAAAAGCCTGGTGGTGAAAAAGGATAATGTTGATGAACTCTTACGGATGATCCAATCGATAGAGCATTTGGCGGATGCATTCATTACCGACACGTTTAATCCTGAAACCGGAGCATCGGGAGCTACAGGAAAAACGCACGACTGGCAGGTAAGTAACAAAATTACCCGGCAATCAAAAAAACCAGTGATTATCGCCGGAGGACTTACTCCGGATAATGTCCGGGATGCCATTCGGCAAATTAATCCGTTTGGTGTGGATGTTCACACAGGCGTTGAAAATCGGGATGGCTGTAAAGACCGGGATAAAGTAAAATCCTTTGTTGATGAAGCAAAAAAGGCCTTTTCGTTGAGATAAAAAACAGATTTCGTTGTAATCCGGGCAAAAATTGGTGTCAGGATTTCTTCCCAAAATATACGGCACCTCCAACATTATCTTTTGAGGCTCCAGTAACCGAACTCAGGCAATTGGGACTTCCATTCAAACGCAAAACGCCCAGAAAAGCAAAAATCAACGCTTCTTTAAAATTGATAACCATCGGGTCAGGCAATATCGTTTGCTGAGATGAATGAAAGGAAATCCTTTCGATGAGGAAACGATTAAGGGCACCGCCACCGGTGACCAGCATTTTTCCGGATGGTTTATGTTTTATTACTTTGGCGATTTGACAGGCCGTATGTTCTACTACGGTCCGCAATTGATCGGGTACATTGCTCGGGAAATTTTGCAAAAGTGGCATAAAACTGGTTTCAAGCCATTCGCGGCCCAGTGATTTTGGTGGCAATTGCGAATAAAACGGGATTCGATTGAGGGTGTCAAGCAAGGCCTGATCAATTCTTCCTGAAAATGCAAGCTCCCCGTCTTTATCAAAATCCAGATCAATTTTCTGAGCGAGCGCATTTAAAACTGTGTTTAAAGGACAAACATCGAAGGCGATTCTTTTGCCATTTTCATCGAAAGAAATGTTAGCAAACCCGCCGAGGTTAAGACAAACCTGAAATTCATCAAACAGTAATTTATCACCCAGAGGAACCAGGGGGGCTCCCTGACCTCCCATGGCCACATCGAGGCTACGGAAATCGCAAACCGTTGTTAAACCTGTTTGTGCAGTAATTTCGGCTCCACTGCCAATTTGCACCGTCAGTCCGTCAGCAGGACTGTGAAAAATGGTATGACCATGCGAAGCAATGAAATCCGGACTGAGGTTATGTTTCTGTATAAAAGTATTCGAAATTTTTCCGAAATAACGTCCCAGCTGACTATTTGAAAAAGCCAGTTCCAGCCCGCTTTGCTGCATAGCATTTGCTAACCGGAATTTCCAGTCAGGATTGTATGGGACGGTTTCGGCTGCTTTAATGTTATAATTCCATTTTTCGCCGGTTCGCTCAAATTCACAATAAGCAAGGTCAACACCATCCAGCGAAGTTCCCGACATAATTCCGAGTGCTCTGTAAATTTTCATACTATAATACAGCTAATAATTTTTCGAGCCTGATTCCGCGGGACGCTTTAATTAAAATCGTTTTATTTACCATCGCATGAACTTCAAACCAACGCAAAGCGTCAATAACAGTTGTAAATGAATGGATTTCAGGATTTCGGTTTGCCAGACTAAAAGTTTTCCCCACGAGAAAAACGTCGCCGAAACCAAGTGAATCAATAATGTCGAGCATTCGCTGGTGTTCCGGGAGACTTGCACTGCCTAATTCAAGCATATCACCCACAATAAGTGATTTGTTTTGCACCGGATATGCGGCAAAGCTCCGAAGCGCGGCCTCCATACTGGTAGGATTGGCATTGTATGCATCCAGGATTAGTTTATTGTTTAGGGTATCTAAAATTTGTGACCGGTTGTTATCCGGCGAATATCCTTCAATAGCTTCTTTAATCTGAGGTGGTTCGACACCGAAATAGGCCCCTATGCAGGCTGCAGCCATCACGTTGTTAAAATTGTAAGAACCCACGAGTCTTGTATTTATGTTTTCGGTGTAATCTCCAAATTTGACCCTGACAGAAATATAAGGAAACTTGCCTGTAAATGTACCGATTGCATCGGCATCAGCACGCTCACCATATTTTGTTCGTTCGATGTTTGATGATAGATTCATCAACAGCTCATCCGAACTATTCACAAAAGCGTGGCCATTGTTTTTATGAAGGTGTTGAAACAATTCATTTTTAGCATTGATCACACCTTCATACGAGCCAAAACCCTCTAGGTGAGCCTTGCCAACATTGGTAATAATGCCGTAATCAGGTTGAGCAATTGAACACAATGCTTCAATTTCACCAGTATGGTTTGCCCCCATCTCGATTACTGCAATTTCATCATCGGTTTTTATACTTAATACCGAAAGCGGAACCCCGATATGGTTATTAAGATTCCCGGTTGTGGAGCAAGTTTTGAGTTTTTTAGAAAGCACCCTTGTGATGAGTTCTTTGGTTGTGGTTTTTCCATTGGTGCCTGTTATCCCAATAACCGGAATCTTAAGCTGAGTGCGGTGATACGTTGCCAGTTCCTGAAGTGTTCTGAGTACGTTTTCAACGAGGAAGTAATTACTTCCGGCAGGGTATTTTGGGTCGTCGATCACTGCCAGGCTGGCTCCGTTTTCGATTGCTTTGCCGGCAAAGGTATTTCCATCGAATTTTTCTCCTTTGAGTGCGAAAAAAATGCATCCTGGCCTGACCTCTCTTGAATCGGTTACGATTTGATCGTGCTTAATAAAAGCGGAATAAAGATCAAAGAGGTAAGTTTTCATATGGCAGTCGGTTTTGAAATGAAGTATATTTTTGCTACGAAGCTACAAAAAACCCTGTTACAAAATTTTGCAACAGGGCTTAAAAGTTTTTATCCTGAATATGCTGTTTATTTTAATCGCGCACCGCCAACCCTATCCATCGCACAGCGGAAACCAATAAAATTGGTAGCTTCATTTTCATCCAAAAAACGTCTTACGCCGGGGCTCATGAAATATGGCCCATCTGCCCACGATCCACCTTTGTACACCCTGGCGTGATCATTAATCAGCGAGGTTTGACCGTAATCATACATTTTTTTGGTAGAGGTTTCATTGTTTGTGGTAGCCTGCCATTGTGAGCGTTCGAGTACCGACCTGTTATCCCCGTCGAGGTAATTGATGTTATCGGCTTCGCGATAATTGGTGCGGTTTTCCGCCTCATTAACAGTAATTTCGCGATAGCGAATTCTCCCGAGGCTGTCTTTTTCGGCAAGACGACCTTCTTCATCCAATACCGGGGTCATAAATACATTTCCCCTGAAAGGGCTGTTATCGGCAACATCTTCGTGACTTAGCGGACGATAAACATCCTGCACCCATTCGCTCACATTACCTGCCATATTATATAAGTTAAAGTCGTTTGGAGGAAAAGTTCCAACCGGTGCAGTGATGTCAGAGCCATCGTTCAGACTACCGGCAAGGCCCATATAATCACCTCTTCCACGCTTGAAGTTGTCGTTAAACTCACCATAATATTTTTTATCGGTAGTATTTCTAACCTGTTGGCCATCCCAGGGGTATGTGCGTCGTTGTGCAATATTTTCATATTTACCAGAAAGTCCCAATGCAGCATATTCCCATTCTGCTTCCGTTGGAAGCCTGTATTTTGGGAGTAAAATCCCATCCTCCATACGGGCACCTCTTTCACCAGTTCCGCTTGGATCAAGGTCCTGCAAAGGTTTATTTACCAAACCAGTGTATTGACCGGCCAGGTAAGCATCTGTATTAAAATTGTTTTCGTTTTTTTGATCGGGATCCATTTCGAGAATTCCCTGACGGATCAAAAGCATCTCGTTAACCCTGTCGGAACGCCATGAACAATAATCGGTTGCCTGTTTCCAGGAAACTCCTACAACAGGGTAATTGTGGTAAGCCGGATGACGAAGGTACAAATTTGCCAGAGGCTCATTGTAGGCGAGCCGTTCCCGCCAAACCAGGGTATCGGGCAGGGCTTTGCGGTAAACTTCCGGATAGTCGGTGCCATAAACACGGTTTAACCAATAAAGGTATTCCAGGTAATCGAGGTTTGTAACTTCGGTTTCGTCCATATAAAACGAACGTACTGTAACCCTGCGTGGTGTATTATCGTAATCGTACATCGGATCTTCATTGGTCTGACCCATCACAAACGTTCCTCCTTCGATAAATACCAGCCCGGGCCCTGTTTCCTGTTCGTTAACCTTTGAGACTTCAAAACCTCCGTTTTGCGGATTATTATACTCCCATCCTGTAGTTGGTGAGATTTTATTTTTTGAGCCAAAAATTCCTTTACAGGAAGTGCTAAAAACTGAAATGGAAATTATGGCTATTAAACCTAGTAACTGCTGTATTCTGAACATTTTCATCGGATTTTTTTCAAAACAGTGTTATTAACTAAAATGTTGGACAAATTATTGCTTTTGGTCTTCTACTTTTTTTCTCGCACGAAAAAATCCAGGCAACAGATAATTCATGGGCTCCCCCGCCTGAATTTGAAAATTTTGAAATCGTATAATCATAACTGTACCCGACGCGAAGATTCTCATTGGTAAAACCAACCGAAATTATTATTGCATCAGGATTTTCGAATGCATGCCTGTACCATAAACCCGCTGTAAATGAGGTAATAGTAAAATAACTTCCGAGGTTTAGTTGTCTGAACTTACCTTGCTGCTGATACAAAATATTTGGTGAAATAATCAAAGCCGGTTTCGCTGACCGGCGGTAGCCGCTTTCAAAATCAATGTTAGCACCCGCATGAACGGTAACTTTCATATTTAAAATATTCTGATTTTGATCAAAAAAACTCACATCAGGCTGCGAAAGGTGATGCAATGCACCCCCAATAAAATACTTTTCGTCATATCCCACTAAAAATCCACCGGAAAAATCGAGATAATTTACATTTCCGTTGAAATCGCCGGGCTGTGGAGAAGGCGGCAAAATATTACCGCTTGCCGGGTCGATCTGAGATCCGAAAATCAGGTCATTCCAATTTACACCATTTTGACCAAACCCTGCTTCGAGGGCAAGGTTTGCCATTATTTCATTGTTGACGAATAAATTGTAGGCATATATAGCATTAATCTGAGATCTTGTTATAGATGCCTCACCCGACTTATCATAATTAACCATTACACCAAGTCCACCATGTAAAAAATCGACATATTGGTCGTAAGATACACCGGACGACACAAACGAACCCGGTAGTGCAGGCCATTGGTTACGGTAATTTATCGAAATTCGGGGGCAATATTCTGAGCCGGCCAATGCAGGATTTAAATATAACGGATCTGCATAAAACTGCGAATAGGTGTAATCCTGACCCAATGCCATCAAACTGGGTAAAAGGAAAGCTGAAACGATGAAATACAAGAATTTGCAATTTTTTAACATGATATCCGGGTAAATCACGCAACCTTAATAAAGCTATTTAACTCTATATTAATAAGAAATATTTTAATCTCGTTTTTTAGTCAGCAATATTGGTAACCCTAAAGCGTTTTTTTACATCTGTAACCATCGTTTAATCCAATTGCCTTTGGAAAGCAATGTAAGTTGGTAGGTGTGTTGAAAGTCAGATACAAGAATACGTTTAACAAGCGGCCCTTTCGATTGGCTATTTTTTAATGACAGGTTTTATTAAATGAACTGATACCATGAAACTAAGAAACCTTTTACTTTTACTCATATCACTCGTCGTACCTTTTTTTGTTTTTTCGGCAACACAAACTCTACATCAGGAAATAAACTGGACTACTGTTCAGAAAATACAAATATCGGAAAATGTTTCGGTAAAGCGCATGTATTTTGAAGGAGCTTTTTTCGATGATTTTTCACCAACCACTCCGGTGTACAAGCAGAAAATCTTTCTCAACGGGGAAATTTCATCGATTTCTGCTCAAATTTTAAATCCTGTTTTTGAAGCACTAACTTCTGAGGAACTGATGACCCTTGAAAATTTGCCGGCTATTTCTTCAACCATAGAAGTAAAATCTAAACTTGCCAAAGCCAGGCAAAAATCGTTTGCAATGATCGAATTTCTCCCATTCAGGCTAGATGCCGCTACCGGCAAATACGAAAAACTTGTTTCATTTGATCTTACCTTAAATTTCGATACAAGAACTGCCAAATCAGGGCAATTACGCGAATATGCCGACAATTCTGTGCTGGCATCGGGTACCTGGTACAAAATCAAAATTAACAAAAGCGGTGTTTATAAGGTTACCTATAGTGATTTAGCGGCCATGGGAATTAATATGGTAGGTTTGAATCCGTCATATCTGAGGCTTTACGGAAATGGAGGCGGGATGCTACCTGAAGCCAATGACGAATTCCGTTACGATGATCTCCAGGAAAATGCGATAGAAGTTGTTGATGGTGGAGACGGGAAATTTGATGAAGGAGATTATTTCCTTTTTTACGGCGAAGCTCCTGATGTCTGGGAGGTAAACAATGCCGGAACTTTGTTTAATCATGTACGAAACGTGTATTCCGATTACACCTATTATTTTATCAACACCGATCTTGGCGCCGGCAAAAGAATTGTAAAGCAAAATCTTGGTGGGCTCACTTCAACGATTACGATTACAAATTTTAACGATTACGATTACCACGAAAAGGATAATTATAACCTGATTAAATCGGGACGGGAATGGTACGGAGAGTTGTTCGACCTTCAGACAACCCTCGATTTTCTGTTTAATTTTCCAAATATCGATGCTTCTGCCATCCAGCATCTAAAGGTAAAGGTTGTTGCAAAATCGGAGAGTTCGAGTTCGTTTGTATCTTCGGTTAATGGCGAAGTTGTAGCTTCGATGATAGTACCGAATGCTCCGGATAATCCCAATGGATATTATGCCCGGACTGTAAGCAGCGAAAAGCCGTTTACAGCATCAGTCCCTGACGTTGATGTATCATTAAAATATAATAAATCAACGAGTACCTCAATGGGTTGGCTCGATTATATTGAGGTAAATGTTATAAGAAACCTGGTTTTTGTGCCCGGACAGATGGGTTTCAGGTCGTTGGCTTCGATTGGAGCCGATAATATTTCTGAGTTCAGGATCGGAGGTGCATCTCAGGATTTAAAAGTTTGGCAAGTCACTGATCCGACCAACGTTGCCCGGATTGATGGCCAGCTTGAAACATCAACCTATAAATTTACTCTTCCCACTCCCAAACTTTTTCAGTTCATTGCCTTTGACGGATCATCCTTTCTGACTCCGGAATTTGTAGAAACTGTAGCAAATCAAAATCTGCATGCCCTCAGTAATATTGATTATGTAATTGTAAGCCATCCCGATTTTCTTGAACAGGCTAACCGGCTGGCTGAGTTTCACCGGACAAATTCCAATCTTACTGTTGCTGTTTGCACACCTCAAAGTATTTATAATGAATTTTCGTCAGGTGAGCAGGATATTACTGCAATTAAAGATTTTATGCGGATGCTTTACGAGCGGGGTAGTGCTGACGGAAAACCAAAATACCTGCTTCTCTTTGGTGATGCCTCTTACGATTACAAAAACATTTTGCCGGTTAACAGTAATTTTATTCCTACCTACGAATCCGATGAATCTGTACATCTGATCAATTCATTTGCAACCGATGATTATTTTGGGTTTTTGGATCCGGATGAATCTAATGGAAATGGTGATTTGCTCGATATTGGTATTGGCAGGTTTGTATCGCAAACTATCGATGATGCAAAAACCTCTGTCGATAAGGTTATTCACTATGCTTCCTCTGGTGACTTATTTGGGGAATGGAGAAACAGTGTAACTTTTGTAGCTGACGATGAAGATGGAAATTCTCACCTGACACAGGCAGAACAATTAGCACGATTTATCGACACAACTTACAAGGTTTATAATATCGACAAGATTTACCTCGATGCATATCCGCAAATTTCTACTCCCGGAGGCCAGCGTTATCCTGACGTAAATAAAGCCATTAATTCGCGGATCGAAAAAGGCACGCTCATCATGAATTATACCGGCCATGGCGGAGAAGTTGGTTGGGCCCACGAACGTGTACTCGAAGTTTCTGACATTAACAGTTGGACAAACTGGGACAAAATGGCTGTTTTTGTTACAGCCACCTGCGAATTTACCCGTTACGACGACCCTAACAGAATTTCTGCAGGCGAATATGTTTTCCTCAACCCGAAAGGAGGCGGAATTTCGCTGTTTACCACATCCAGGGCAACATATGGAGGCTCAAATCTCAGCCTCAACAAAGGATTCTATAAATATGCCTTCGCTAAAACGAATGGTGAGCATTATGCGATGGGCGATCTTATCAGACTGGCTAAACAGGAAAGTTCATCCGAAAGTAACGACATGAAATTTATCCTTCTTGGCGATCCGGCCTTAAAAATTGCCTATCCAAAATTTTCAATCAAAACGCTTTCCATTAACAACAAACCAATTTCTTCTGAAATTGATACTATCAATGCTTTGTCGAATGTATCTATTTCAGGCGAAATTATTGATGGTAGCGGGAATACACTGACCGCTTATAATGGCACCATTTATTCAACTGTTTCCGATAAAGAATCGAACGAATCAACACTTGGGCATGATTCCGGAAGTTCTCCGCTGTTATTTAAAATCAGAAAAAATATTGTTTACAAAGGAAAATCAGAAATAATTAGTGGTAAATTTTCCTATTCATTTATTGTCCCAAAAGACATTGGATATCAATACGGTAAAGGAAAAATAAGCTATTACGCCGAAAATGGAACCGATGATGCAGCCGGACACGACGAACGTCTGATAATTGGAGGGTATAAAAACATTGGTAATAGCGATGAAACCGGTCCGGATGTTACACTTTTTATGAACGACACACTTTTTAAATCCGGATCGATAACAGATCCCAATCCGGTACTTTTCGCAAAAGTTTTCGATGAAAGTGGCATAAACACTGTTGGCAATAGTATTGGCCACGATATTGTAGCCATTCTCGACAACAATACCGAAAACCAATACATCCTTAACGATTTCTATGAAGCCGATCTCAACAGTTTTCAATATGGCAAGGTAAAATTTCCGTTTTTTAACCTCACCACCGGTGAACATGAGCTAAGTTTAAGAATCTGGGATGTTTATAATAACTCCACTGAAGCACAACTCAAGTTTGTTGTCGTAGATGGAAATAGTATTGCCCTTAATGAACTGATCAACTACCCAAATCCTTTTAGGTCAGAAACGTGGTTCAGGTTTAATCATAATAAAGCCGGATCACCACTTGATGTTAAAATTGAAATTTACGACCTGAGTGGCCGCCTTGTAGCAATGCTGAACCAACAAAACATGAATGACGGCTACACATCCGCGCCCATACGATGGGACGGAACAAGTTCAGGCGGTGTAAAACTTAAAGGGGGAATTTATATTTACTTTGTAAAAGCTACTGATGTGAATGGACAAAGCACTTCCGCCGTTAAAAAACTCATTATAGCCCGATAACCGGAATTTAACTGATTAATTTGTAAAGTGTTTATCTTATTGATAGATGAAAAAAATTGTTACACTTATTTGCGCTTTTCTGCTTTTATCCACAGTGTTTGCTTTGGAAAACGGAAAGATTGTCCAGAAAAAAATATCATGGACGGGTACTGAAAAAATGGTAATTAATGGCGCTTCCATCAAAACCCTTGGTTTTATTGGTGCTGTAAACGAAATTGATTTTGGGCTTTTGCCTGTTTTTACTGAAAGGTTCCTGATGCAAACACCCGGAACAACTTTTCGGTTTCAGGTTTTGAATCCGGTTTTCCTGCCTTTCGAGGACCAATCCGTTTTCAATGATTTGTCGGATAGCGAACTGATTGGCACTGAAATTCAAACCAGGTCTGATGTAACAACATACAGAGACCTGAACTACAGCATCTTTAATTTGCTGCCCATACGGTTTAATGTTCAAACTGGTCTTTTTGAAAAACTAATAAGTTTCGACCTGAGCGTTACACAAGATGCTGACAATAATCAACATGCAACCCGTCATAAACTTGATTTCGCCGCTAACTCGGTTTTAGCACAGGGTGACTGGTTTAAAATTGCTGTTCTTAAATCGGGCATCTACAAAGTAACCTACCAGCAATTGAAGGATATGGGAATGGACGTTGATGCCGTTGACCCATTAACGCTTAAGATTTACGGTAATGGCGCCGGTATGCTTCCTGAAAAAAACGCCGATTACAGGCTTGACGATCTTCAGGAAGATGCAATTGTTGTTGAAGACGGCCAGGACGGGAGTTTTGATGATGGCGACTATATCCTTTTTTACGGAGAGTCGCAAACAACATGGAAATTTGTTCCTTTAAAACTTGCTTTTACACACACAACAAATAAATATTCGGATACCACTTTTTATTTTATAACCAGTGGACAAGGACACGGGAAAAGGATTCCAAAAATTCCTCAGAGTCAGAATCCGGTTACAAAAACAATTACCAGTTTCGCTGATTACGCATGTCACGAAATTGATACACGAAACCTGATAAAATCGGGTGCAGAATGGTATGGAGAGGAATTCTCAGATGTACTTAGTTACGATTTCACATTCAGTTTCCCGAATTTGGTAACCGATTATTCAAATTATTTTGCTGCCGATGTCGCCGCCCGATCAGGTGTTGTCAGCAAATTTAAAATCAGCATCAATGGGGATTCGGCAACTGTCGCAAATATTCCTGCTGTTGTCCTGAATTCACCGGTTTATTTTGCAAATTCATTATTAAAGAACTTTCGGTTCAATTCGGCAACTGATGATATTGTTGTGAATTTAACATTTCTGTTACCCGACAATAATTCGATCGGATGGCTTAATTATATCGAAATTAATGTGATGCGGGATCTGACATTTACGGGTACACAGATGTTGTTCCGTGATTTTTCCAATGTGGGGCAGGGCAATGTCAGCGAATATGTAATCAGCCAGCCGCCTGATCAGTTACGCGTTTGGGATGTTACCAATCCCATTGAACCGTCTGAGGTTGAAATCGACAATACAGTCGAAACGGTCAGATTCTCGCTTGATGCCGATACGCTAAGGCAATTTATCGGATTTGATAACCAGGATTTCTTATCACCCGACCTTCTCGGAAAAATCGAAAATCAAAACCTCCATGCCGTTGAATCCTGTGATTTTATCATCGTTTCTCCTGCTGCATTTATGCAACAGGCCGAAAGGCTTAAGGCGCTTCATGAGGAACTCGATGGTATGCAAGTAACCATTGCTGATCCAAAACAGATTTTCAATGAATTTTCGTCAGGATCACCTGATCCCGTAGCAATCAGGGAATTTGTGAAAATGATCTATGAAAAGTCGGGAACCCCTCCACAGTTAAAATACTTATTGTTGTTTGGAGATGGTTCGTATGATCCCAAAAACCGGCTTAATGAAAACCATAACTTCATTTTGACGTATCAATCCATGCAGTCGCTTAAACCCACATCCTCGTATGTTACCGATGATTTTTTCGGACTGATGGATGATAATGAAGGTGTTGATGCCAATGGCAACGTTGACTTGGGAATCGGAAGATTTCCAGTAAACACATTGGAAGAATCCAAAGATATTGTAGATAAAATCGAACATTACATGCGATTTAGTTCTTCGGTACAGGGAAATTGGAGGAATAAATTCTGTTTCATCGCTGATGACGAGGATTATAACCTGCATTTTTATCAGGCTGATACCGTTTTGGCAAAAGATGTTGCGTTAAAAGATCCAACAGCTAATATTAATAAGATATATCTCGATGCATTCCAGCAGGAAACTACCTCAAGTGGCTACAGTTATCCCGGGGCAAATGCTGCGCTCAATAAACAAATCGAAGACGGAGCATTATTAGTAAATTATACCGGTCATGGCGGTGAATTAGGCTGGACTACGGAACGGGTCCTGCAGATTTCCGACATTAATTCGTGGACAAATTTTGATAAATTACCAGTTTTTATTACCGCTACCTGTGAATTCAGCAGATTTGATAACCCGGGATTAACCTCTGCGGGTGAGTTGGTTTTATTAAATCCTGCGGGTGGTGGAATCGCATTATTCACCACCACCAGGCTTGCCTTTGCAGGCGTTAACCTTACACTCAATAAACGCATTTACGACACATTGTTCCGGGCTACTCCGGGAGCTTACCCCAAATTGGGCGACCTGATTATGTTTTCAAAGACTCCATCAAATACCAATACCAAAAATTTTCATCTGCTCGGTGACCCGGCATTATCACTTGCTTTTCCAAAATACAATATTGTAACGGATTCTATTAACGGACACGTTGCCGGCATGGTTCGCGACACCCTGTTTGCAAACAGTACGGTAAAGATATGTGGTCATATCTCTGATTTAAACGATGCTACGCAAGTGATCCAAAATTTTAATGGCACAATTTCTCCTGTTTTGTACGACAAAGCGATTACTTACATGACTTTGGGCAACGATCCAAAAAGTTCACCCGAACCTTTTAAAATTCAGAACAGAATCCTTTATGAAGGCAAAGTTTCGGTAGTTGACGGATTATTTGAATTTTCCTTCATTGTGCCAAAAGACATTTCATATGAATTCGGCAACGGAAAATTGAGTTATTACGGAGCCAATAATACCAGCGATGCCGCAGGATTTTATTATAGTTTTATAATCGGTGGTTTCGATGAAAATGCATCAAGCGATAATAAGGGGCCTGATATTCAATTGTATCTCAACGACACCTCTTTTATTTCGGGTAATACCCTCTACAACAACCCGGTAATGTACGCGCATTTAAGCGATCCTCAGGGAATTAACGCATCGGGGAGTGGCATCGGACATGATATTGTAGCGGTTATCGATGGCAATACCAACCAATCTATCATCCTGAACGATCTCTTTGAACCTGATATCAACAGTTATCAGTCTGGGCAGGTTGTATTACCACTTCAGGCCCTCACTTTAGGCACCCACAGCCTGGAGTTAAAAGCATGGGATATGTTCAATAATTCTTCATCAAGGACCATCGAATTTATCATTTCTGATTCGATTGAAATGAATATTTCTCAGGTATTTAATTTTCCAAATCCATTCAAAAAAGACACCTGGTTTACTTTCCATCATAATCAATATGGGACAGTACTTAATGTACAAATTGATATTTATAATTTTAACGGACAACTCGTACGGACCATTGGTCCCGGAAAGGTTTCTACAGCAGGATATTCTATAGAACCCATTTATTGGGATGGTACTGATGAAGGTGGCAGCAAGCTTCGCCCCGGATTTTATTTTTACCGGTTAAAAGTTAAAAACGAAATGGGTTCCCATACCGAACGACTTCAAAAAATGATCATTTCAAATTAAAATCAAACATTTTCGTTTACTTATCGTTCATTTGTGCAAAAAACAATATAAAAAACATAATTCCGTTAGATTTGCATCTTTTTTTAAACTTCAAAATCATATCAAATTAATTCTAATGAGTCGAAAAGTAACTTTAGCCACTTTTGCTTTGCTCCTTTCAAGCCTGAGCATTTTTGCGCAGCATTATAATGCCTTTGGAAGGAAAGTCAACACTATTACCACAGCAGTTCCTTTTCTATTAATTGCTCCAGATGCCCGTGGTGGCTCCATGGGAGATGCAGGAGTTTCAACTACACCAGATGCCAATTCGATGCATTATAACCCGGCAAAATATGCTTTTTTGGAGTCGAAAGTTGGTTTCTCAGCTTCTTACACCCCTTGGCTTCATTCATTGGTAGGAGATATCAGTTTGGCTTATGTGGCAGGGTATTATAAATTGGACGACATTTCTGCTATCGCCGGATCGTTACGTTTTTTCTCACTTGGCGATATTACATTTACAGATGATGTCGGAAATACTATCGGCAACTTCAGGCCCAACGAACTTGCAATCGACGGAACTTATTCCCGTAAATTCTCACAAACATGGTCGGGAGCAGTAGCCGCCAGGTTCATTTATTCCAACCTTACACAGGGACAGGTTGTGCAGGGGCAACAAACAAAAGCAGGTACTTCGGTGGCTGCCGATGTTTCAGTTTATCACCAGAGCGAATTGAACTGGCGGAATTTTGAATATGCCGAATTTGCATTTGGAGTGAATATCTCGAATATTGGATCTCCAATTTCATACTCCGATGCCACTACCGAAAAAGACTTTATTCCTACAAATCTTCGCATCGGACCCAGACTTACACTCGACTTTGATGAATATAACCGTATGTCGTTTACGCTTGACATCGAAAAATTGCTGGTCCCTACTCCACCAATTTACGCTCAGGATACGCTGGGTAATCCAATTTACGACAACAACGGCGACAGGGTCATTTATAAAGGAATGGACCCGCATGTTTCGGTAGTTTCCGGTATGTTGCAATCCTGGTACGATGCACCGGACGGGTTTGCAGAAGAAATGCGTGAATTTTATTTTTCTACAGGAGTCGAATATTGGTACAACAAAACATTTGCCTTACGGGGAGGCTTCTTTTATGAAGACAAGACAAAAGGAAACCGGAAATACTTTACGCTGGGTGCAGGTTTAAAATATAACGTTTTCGGGCTGGATTTTTCGTACCTCATCCCGATGGAACAACAAAACCCAATGGAAAACACACTCAGGTTCTCTTTGCTTTTCGATTTCGATGCCTTCAACAACCAAACACGATAACCGATAAACGAAAAATAATATGCCAAAGCCGGAAGAATTATCACTTCCGGCTTTTTTATTTTCTCAAAAATGCTGATTTTTGAAAAAAATATAAAACATGAAAATCCGGGTTGGTTTTGGTTATGATGTCCATCGCCTCGAAGAAGGAAATACCTTTATGCTGGGTGGGATAAATATCGACCATTACAAAGGGGCTCTCGGTCATTCAGATGCGGATGTACTTATCCATGCCATCTGCGATGCCTTGCTTGGTGCCGCTAACCTGCGGGATATCGGATTTCATTTTTCTGACAACGATCCAAAATTCAGAGGCATCGACAGTAAAATACTGCTTGGACAGGTTAATGAACTCCTTCGAAAAAAAAGGTACAAAATTTGTAATATCGACACAACCATTTGTCTTCAAAAACCTAAAATATCAGAAAGGATTCCTGAAATGCAAAAAGTACTTGCCAAAACTTTGGAAATTGATCCGGATGATATCTCCGTTAAAGCTACCACAACAGAGAGCCTGGGCTTTGTAGGACGCGAAGAAGGTGTTTCGGCATATGCAATTGTGCTGATCGAAAAAGTGTAACCTTTATTTTAAACTATATAATTGTAAAAATGAAAACGACACAGATTTTTTTTGGGAAGCATGCAGTGGCCTTACTATTGCTGAGTGTTCTTATGTTTAATGCTGTAACAATGATGGCTCAGGATGTAAAAGAAACGCGGCAGCAAAAAAAAGAACGGCAGAAAAAGGAACGCGAAATCCAATTCCAGACCGCGAAAGCGATGCTGTTCGACACAACTTTTGTGGTTCCAGCCAAAACCATATCATTAAACAGTGGTCAGACATTTAACATCAACAGCACAATCAACTTTTTGCGATTGTCGGGCAACGAAGGCACACTCCAAATCAGTTCCTATCTCTCACCAGACAGAGGATTAAATAATAGAGGCGAATTGTTTGTGAAAGGCCCGCTAACTTTTGTAAAATATACTGAGAAAAAGGAACGGATCACCCTTTATTTTCTATTAAACGGCCAAACGGGAAAATTAAGGATCACAGTGAGTATTAATGGGTCAAACGATGCAACTGTCTTTGTTGACGGAAATATTGGAGGTCCTGCATTTCAATTAAGTGGTAAATTGGTTCAGGTAAAAGATGCTCAAATTTATGAGAGAAAGCAAAATTGACCATAACCGTTGCCGATTGCAGATGTGAATGCAAATTAATCAATAAAATATTAAATCAATGACTCGTTGCGCATGGGCTGCTTCAAATCCCGATTTCTTCGGTTATCACGATAACGAATGGGGTGTTCCACTTCACGACGACCGGAAGTTGTTCGAATTTATGCTGCTCGATGCCTTTCAGGCCGGATTGAGCTGGCTCACCATCCTTAGGAAAAGAGAGAATTTCAGAATCGCCTTTGATGATTTTGATTACATCAAGATTGCTGGTTACGATCAAGTCAAAATTGAATCTCTTCTGCAAAATCCGGGAATTATCCGTAATAAACTAAAAGTAAATGGCACGGTAAAAAACGCCAAAGCATATATAATAATACAAGAAGAATTTGGTTCGTTTGATGCGTTTATCTGGCGTTTTACTGATGGCAGAATCATCCAAAACGGAGTAACTTCCATCAAAGAAGTTCAGGCAAGAACTGCGCTTTCTGATAAAATCAGTAAAGAACTGCAGAAAAGGGGATTTACTTTTGTCGGTTCGACCATTATTTACGCCTTTATGCAGGCCATGGGCATGGTTAACGATCATACCACGGATTGTTTCAGGCACGCACAACTTGCAGGCCTTTAATGGTTTTTTGAATTATCTGACAGATGGTTTATCATTAACATTTGGAGGGGAACCGATAAATGAGTTTTCTTTAAGAAATTTGGATACAGGTACTAAAATCTCATTTGAGAAAAAATGAAAAGTAAGCTTCAATTTTATGCACAAATTTGAGTTATCCAATAAATACACCTGTTATGAAAAAAACCATTGGCATCTTTTTAATAATGCTTTTTGCGGTTTCACTGGCTTCCGCACAAGAAAATTCAGCAACCCCCAAACAAAATCCGTATCAAAAAGGACCTAAAAAATCAATAACCAACAAATTCTATTTTGGAGGGAATCTGGGTTTTACACTTGGATCATACACGTCCATCAGCATCTGGCCGATGATTGGTTATAAAATCACGCCAAAATTCTCAGCAGGCATCCAGCCTGGCTATGATTACATAAAATACAACTTCAATGGTAATAATTACGAAACCAGTAACTATGGCCTGAAGGTTTTCACCAGATACCGTATCATTCCACAATTTTATCTTCATGCCGAATACGACTACATCAATTATGAAATTTATAACTGGAATCCACCTGCTGATCCTGTGTCGAGCCGTGCATTTGTACCTTTTCTTTTGCTTGGTGGAGGATTGAGCCAGCAATTGGGAGATAATTCGTGGGTTTATATTCAAATCTTGTTTGATGTGCTTCAGGATGCTAATTCACCCTTTTCATCCGGGGAACCATTTTACAGTATTGGCTTTGGTTTTGGATTTTAAATGTATGGTTTTGAGAAAACTATTCCAGACGGATGTTTTTGGTGTTTAAATCAATTCATTTTAGCGGGTTAAAAAAACATTTTTATTTTGGGGGCACTAATTTAGTAATTGTCAATGACAATATTTTTTTAAACGAAATCAGTAAAAAATTCGTTAGACAAATAAATTTTAAACTTCAGCATTATGCAAAGATCATTACGGGTTTTACTTCCTGCCATTTTACTGGCAATTCTTTTCGGCTTTAGTTCCTGTAACAAAGATAAAATCGAAACCCTGCCCCTTGGCGATGTGAATATCGACATGTACGAATTACTCACCTACAGTGGCCGTGAGTTCGGTTTTCAGGCCCTGACCGACCAGGAAACCTACCCGATTTCTTACCAGATCAGAAAAAACGTCAAAATTGAGGGAAATACAATCACCGTAAATCTGCAGGACATCGAAAAAATTGATGTATCCGGGGTCCAGGTTGCAACCGGACCTGCTTCGACTTATGTTACACTGGGTGTATTGGAGGATGGTACCTACGACATTCAAATTAATGTTGTGGATAAGATTAACACCGGGAAGCTTAATATTTTCAGTAATCTTTACACCCTTTCATTTGATGTTTCTGATGGATTAACCGTGAACTATGACACCCTGCGGCGGGTGCCAAACGGTACCTTGTGGGGATATCTGGGATACACCGACACAAACTATGCTGAACCAGCACAGTCGTTTATCGACACACTGCTTTCGGTAGGTGCAACACCACTCAACATTCCCCCGGGAAATTACGGTTATTTTGAATATAGTCAGGACAGCGTTTTCAGTCAGCCGGTCGATGATAAGTACACTTACACCAAAGAATTTTATCTGAACTACAATCAGTCACTGGAAACCCTTAACCAGATATTGTATTATTACGATTTTAATTACCGGCAACTCTACATCGGGATCAGATGGTTTTATGAGGACGGAAAAAAATCAGCCATCATCAGTCCGGGCGTTTTTGAACAAAAACTACGCCTGCCAGGAAGATTGCAATAGATCATCTTAATCATCAATTTACCAACATGGAATTATTTTACCGGCATTATGGATCGGGAAGACCGCTCATTATTTTGCACGGTATTTTTGGGCTTTCCGATAACTGGGTAAGTTTTGCGCGTTCCATTGCCGGTAAATACGAGATATTTATCCCCGATCAGCGTAATCATGGCCAGTCGCCTCACGATCCGGCTTTTAATTATTATGCCCTCTGTTCCGATTTGTATGATTTTATCGTGCAGCACCGGATAGATGATCCAATTATCCTTGGACATTCGATGGGTGGAAAAGTTGCCATGCGGTTTGCCCTCGAAAACACCGAAATGGTTAAAGCCTTAATCATTGCCGATATCAGTCTGCGCGCTTACCAACACAGATACCACCATCTCGATATGCTCGATGCCATGCTGTCGGTAGATTTTACGCAAGCTGTAACCCGTGAAGATGTTGAGCGGCAACTCGAACCCAAAATAAAGGAGTTTCGGGTCAGGCAATTTGCCATGAAAAATCTTTATCGCCGTGAGAAAAGTGGACAATTTGCCTGGCGGTTAAATCTTCCGGTGATTAACCTGAACACGGATGAGATGATTGAAGGAATTCAATCGAAAGAGATCTTTAAAAAACCAGCGCTTTTTATTAGGGGAAGCGATTCAGATTATGTAAAATATGAGGATTTCGATCAGATTTACCGTAATTTTCCCAGTGCCGAAATAAAAACCATCGAAGGCGCCGGTCATTGGTTACATGCTGATAAACCGGGCGAATTTCTAAAAATCGTTTCTGAATTTTTGAAGATCAATGATTTCTGATTTCTGATTTCTGATTTCTGATTTTTGATTTTAATCACAAATCATATTTCACAAATCAGAAATCATTGGCTTTGGGTTTATTTCGGTGCAAACCGGATCATAAAAATACTAAGAACTCCAAAAATTATATTCGGAATCCAGCTGGCCAGCAATGGCGAAACATTTCCGAAAGTTGCAAATACATTGCTCACCTGCATGAAAAGGATGTACGTGAAGGTAAGACCGATGCCAACGCCAAGATGCATCCCGATTCCTCCTCTTACTTTCCGGCTTGATAACGAAACACCAATAAGGGTCAGAATGATTGTGGCAAAGGGAAAAGCATAGCGTTTGTATTTTTCGAGAAGGTATTTGGGAATATTGGGCGAGCCTTTCAGTTCTTCTTTGTCGATAAACTGGTTGAGTTCAAAATAATTCATGGTTTTAATATCATCTGCAACAAGCGTAAACTCCTGTGGACGAAGGTTGATAAGTGTGTCGAGTTCCAGCCCTTTTTTGATAGACTCTTTATTATCTGTAATTTTACGGATATAATAATTTCTGATGCTCCACCTGCCCGAAACACTGTCCCAGGTAATCCTGTCGGAGTTCAGTTTGTAAATCAGTTTACCTTCCGGACTGAACCGCTCCATCGAAAATTTCTGCCCTGTTGCCGTGAAGCTATTATAACTTTCAACATAAACAAATTCGCCCGGGCTAATCTGCATGTGAATGTTCATGTTTTCGTTCTTTATGGGGTCCTTGATGTAAGTTTTTTCGAATTCCCACATCCGTTTGTTGGTGTGCGGAATAAGAAAATTAGACATGTAAAAGGACAACAGTGCTAAAAATGTTGCCGACAGCATGTATGGGAATAAAAATCGTCTGAAGCTGATCCCGCTGCTTAAAATGGCGATAACCTCTGTATTCTGTGCCATTTTAGAGGTAAAAAAAATAACGGCAATAAAAGTGAAAAGATAGCTGAACATATTTACGAAAAACGGGATAAAGTTCAGGTAATAATCGAAAATAATTCCCTGGAGTGGGGCCTGTTTTTCGAGGAAGTCGTCAATCTTTTCGGAAAGGTCGAATACGATGATAATCACCGAAAGTAATGCGATGGAGAAAAAAAATGTCCCCAGGAATTTCCTGATGATGTAAATATCGATGATTTTCATCTGTTTATAATTTGTTTTTAATTGTCATCCGCCAACTGGCGGAACATGAATAAAAAAAATCATTACGGTGGTTGTTTAATAATTATTTGTAACTAATCAGTATTATTAATAATCCGCGATTACGGTCAAGGCTTGTAAAACATTTTGACCATTTTTCAGGGCAGTGTCTATAATGGATCTCAGGATGGCAAAGTTATCAGCAGCACTA
>Ga0172375_10002820_pt1 | contig 26847 bp, 36 predicted proteins | sample LakKiv1m_FD_114537 | JGI IMG/M metagenome (GOLD analysis project Ga0172375, IMG submission 114537) | Freshwater microbial communities from Kabuno Bay, South-Kivu, Congo - kab_092012_11.1m | ecosystem: Environmental > Aquatic > Freshwater > Lake | place: Democratic Republic of the Congo...
GGAGGAAATTGTTGAGTTATAACAACCGTATTAATAAACCTAGTTACCTTAAAGTTATCAGTACCAAAATTAATCTCTGATGAGAGAATAATCAAGGATATAATAAACCTAAGGAGATTCCAATAAAGACTAACTGACTCACTTTTTCTAGCCTTTAGAATAGCTAAATGATAAACTATTGTATTTAGCAATACATCTGCTGCATTTTCTTTTAGTGCTAAAATAGTATTCTTAATTCTACTATACTCTTTACAAAGATTAAGAGATTTAATAATAATATCAGACGATGACCTCTCTACTACCCAGGAGATTTTTTGAAACTCATCAGCAGTAAACTCTAGTACTTGAACCTCATTTGACATAGTACTTTCCTAGTTTAGGAAGCCGCTGCTGCACTGGCTTTATAAGAGCTACTGGCGGTATCTTAATTTCTTTCTCACAAAAACAGCAAATCTTTCTGCGCTCTCCCTCTAACGGATAGAAAAAACGACTATGCAAGCATAGTTTCGTCCCTATGATGGGATCGGCACTTTCTATTCTGCATAAACCGTACTTCTTCGTATAAATACGAACAATTCCACCTGAGAGCTTCCAACGAGCAGATGCCAGTACACCTACTAAATTAGAAGCCCCAGGAGGAACTATAATCCTACACCTCTTTGTGATTGAACCACAGACGGAACAAATCTTATAATCCCAATTATCTGCATTGCAGATTGGGCACTTTTCGTCAAAATATTCTTCTAGAGTTATATTCATAATTTTAAGTGCCTAGAAGGGACTTTAGGAACTCAGTATCTCTAATGAGATTTGACATCTCATAAAAACCTTCAGCCCCTGAATCCCACCGTACCTTACAATAACCCTTTGCTAGCAGGGTAACAATCTCTCCTGTTTTGTATCCTTTTCCCGAGGGAAGAAAAACACGCTCACCTTCCTTGTAATCTGTGCTAAATATCTCATTCAGCACAGAATTGATGTCATCCATTGCGTTCCTTCCCATAGCAAAACGCTAGGAAATCTAAGATTACCGTGCATAACACAAAATCTCAAGCACAAGAACAAAACGGGAAAGGTGATTAGCCTTTCCCGTTCCATTCTTACTAAGTACACATCGTGTACTTATGCTTAAGCACTAGCAACATCAGCCTTTTTAGCACGCGACTTGCGTTCCTTCTGAGAAGGAGTACGAGCGCGTGGCTTATAAGCCTGAAGATCCTCAGTCAAACGAAGGATCGTAACTTCCTTTTCCTCCCCAGTTTCCTTATCCTTAACCTTCTTCTGGATAATCATCAGGGGCATCTGGCGGTTAACGATAAGCGTGCGTAATGCCGCACGAGTACTAGCCGCCGTCTTCTCTGGAGACTTGGAAGTATCGTCCCCTAAATCAATCTTAACCTTGAGGAGCTTAAACTCCCCAGTTTTTTCATACACCTTCATAAGGGACTCCAATGCACTTGCCAAGTACTCATCATACTTGGATGATCGGGTTCGAACCTTACGAGTCACTTCATAATCGCCAATATCAAAATCCTCAAATGTAATTTCCATAACTACTTCCTTCTTTTTTTTCTAGCTAGAGCTAAGGTGTAGACTACTTGCCGTCACCTTCTACGCGGACAATAACCAGCTTCTAAGAGCCTGTCAAGCCCCTAGCTGTCGAAATCAACAACGTCCGCGTCGATTGTTGAATCGACTGAAAAATCTGCATCCGCATCAAGAAAAAGCCCTTGATCCTTGTTCTTGGCTCGCCACTCATCAGCCCACTCCCTAGGAGGAGTCTCTATCCAAGCACGAGCCAATACCGCAGCACGATCGGTAACCTTACGGAACACCTCATAATTCTCACGCCCTAAAACATGAGTAGCAACACTCGTCATACCGTTATATACATCCCAAATGGATGGATCTTCTCTCTTCACGTTTGCCATGACATTCTCCACAAAGAACTTTGAAAACATTTGTTGCTTACGACAAACTTCAAACGCAGACAACACATCATTTTTAGTTGTTCTAACATTTGCCATCAACTTGAAGATGGCCTCCAAGTCCTTAAAATTATAAATTAGCTTTAAAGCTCCTTTGAGAAGGGTCTCTTGATCAATTTTTCCAAGATGGACCTTACGAATAGACATCCATTTTTCAGGAATTTTCAATCCATTTTTACATACAAGACGCTTACCTTCAAGCGTCATACCTACACGAGACGATCCATCAAGAGAATTCTGAAATATCACTGCACACTCTACGAGATCTCCTTCCTCAACCTCAACTTTAATCATGGGTACATTTACGATTAGATACATCCTAGCACCATGCTCTGTAACCCTGATATTGCAAGTTAAGGATGTAACATCAAATTCTCTTTCTAGAGATCCAATCGTATCAACAAATGTTCCCCAGACATCTTTATGCTGAAGCAATTTATATTTTGGGGATACAACTCCAAATACCCGCCCACTATCTGCTCTAATAATGATTGCACGCTTCTTATCTTCAATTACCGAACCATCAAGTAATTGTACTCTCAGTGGTTCCTTTACCACTGGAAAATCAATTTCTTCCGGAATTCTCACGAAAGCCTCCATCGGGAAAAAAAGAAAAAGATCGTAGTGCGGATCGGCCCCGAGCCGACCTAGACGCTGTACCAGTACTCCGCGTGCGTGTCAAGGGCTTTAGATGCCGATACGCAGAATCGTGCATGCGCAGCATCTACGTGCTCTAATGTACGCGCGAGCGTTAGATCGCGCAACAGGCGTTAGGGCGCGCAAGGGGCGCTATCGGCGCTATTCGGCAGTAAATACGTGGAAATAAGTAGCTCGGTTACCGATCCTCTTTCCGCGCCTTTACACGAGACCGTACGCTTGTTCTTTACAAGCTCGACCCGAGTAAACTGGTAAAGGGCGCGCGTAAATTCCGTGTTAGAATTGGAAATTAACATTTTCACATTAGGATATTCTTTACTCATTTTTTCTACTAAAAACGCCAGCTCATAATGATCTTCTTCTTTAAAAGCATCACTTGTATATTGAGAGTACGTTCCATAATAAGGAGGGTCACAATAAATGAAAATAACTTTATTTTGAATTTTCTTTGGATACACTTCCATTGATCTAAATGGTGCCGCTGTACAATTAATACTTAAGTTGTGTTCCATAATTAAAGTTCTTAATTCTGCTATTTGCTCTAGCTCAGCATCAAAGTTACTTTTAGCCATACGCCCAAAAGGGACATTAAACTCACCATGTCTATTAACTCTATACAATCCATTAAAACCTAATTTGTTCAAAAAAAGTACCCTAGCTGCTCTTTCTTCTGGAAAGATTGGGTCCATTTTTCTTACGGCATAATAGTCTTTTTCTGTATTTTTATAGGTTGTAAGAAAATCTTTAAATATACTCAGATCCATCTTTAAATCAAAGATTACAGTATAAAAATTAATCAACTCCTCATTAGTATCAGTGAGATATACTACCACATTTTCCAATTCATCTATAATCTCAAAAAATAAGGCCCCACTACCAACAAAAGGCTCTACATAGACATCGAAGGTTTCAGGAAGTCGCTTATAAAGTTCAGGTGTAAGATAGCGTTTACCTCCGCACCATTTCAAAATAGGCTTCATCTAAAAAATCTTCTCCTTATATTAAGTATCCTCTATTGCTCCTAATAGTTCTTTTTTAGAAGCAACATTAACTACATCGGTTTTTACATAAATTGGAGCATCTTCTTCAGTTGGAGGTTCAAAATGAACATCAATAGCTTCCTTTCCCTCATTAAGCTCAGCTGCTAATCTAGCAACATCGTGTCGTTTTTCATGCACAAAAGCTTTTGGCTGCTCTATTCTACTTCTAGAAGCAGCATCTACCATAAAACTAATTAAGCTCTCTGCCTCTTTCTTTTCTATTATCGAAACAGTAAAAACATTGTCAGTTTTAGTGGCTTGCTCAAGGCGCTTGACAATGCGCCCAGAGTCCCCAAGAGCCTTCAAAGTTAACTCTCTAGTTCTTAAAATTCTATCTATAAGTAAAGCTTTTGTTCCTACCTTATTTTCTGGAACTGCCTCTAAAAGACCCCAAAGTTCCGCTTCAAGATCTTTATTGGCTTGAAGTAACTCATTCATATGAATGTCTGCATTAGGCAATACGAAATTAGGATCACTGCGCATTTCTTCACAGTAATCCCTTGCTGTTCTAACACTTATATTGAATTTATTTGCTATATCTATAAACGGGTGCCCTTTCAGATACTCTTTGTATACTGACACCTTTAAAAGTAAATTTACAGGTATATTATTCATCACTCTACAAAACAAAAGAAACTAGTATCGTGTGGAACATGATCCATTGCCTGCATACAGTATGCAAAAGCATGCAAAAAGTGAGGATCGTCACTAAGATTCACCCATCTATATGAAATCCTTCCTGCTTCAGAGCGCTCTTCTTTTCTTACCACTCCAGTTATATGCTTAAATAGCATATCCTCACACACATAAGTAGGCTTTATAATACCCCTATCATCTCTACATAACTGTATTAACCCTCTAGGATTAGGACAGACTACCTCACCTCGTTTCCAATACCCCATTGCAGCATCTAGAAGTTTATACCTATCAAATGATACAACTCCTATCCCATGCTCCGACATACCACGAACTCTCATACTGTGCCCAACCTCGTCTGACCATCTTCCTAGCTTATCACTATCTTTATAGTGGGCAAGAAACACTCTACCTCTAAAAGCCTGTTCAAACAGTCGAGCAGAGTTCGTATCAGGTAAGTGGTCACAAACAGCCATACGCACATTATACTTGTGCATACGCTCATAAAGAAAAGAAAAAACATTAAGCTCTTCGTTCCCGCGTTTATAGTCTTCTAAAGTAGCATCAATTATTTCTGCGTGTATAAGTTGCCGCTTACCGTTTACAAACTTAGCTACTACTAGATGAAGCTGTCCTTGCCTCTGGTCCACTCCCATAAAACAATTAGATTTATCTGCATCCCACTCCAAAACTGGGTCCACACATGCAACCAAATCCTGAAGATCAATAGGTCTACCACGGGGCTCTATATACGGAAGACCGAGACCAGCGTTATAGAATTCTTCTAAATTTTTCGTTTGGTGATATTCATCAATAAGTTTTTCAGGTATATAAAATGGAGACATCATCTTATGGATATGCCACCCATCTATCAAAGAACTAGGATTATGTTTGATATACACCCCATCTTGTGGATCAACGATATAATATCCACATTTGGGGCATTGATAAACATAATCTTTTCCTTTTTTGACGATACACCTAGGGAATTCATGGGCGAGACGAATACCGTCAGAGCATCTACACCGTGTATGCCAATACTGCTGGTTGCTTCGCTTGAAGTAGAAGTCAATAGTGTCATTGGGAACTCCAGCAGTTGAAAACTTAAAAGTATGTGGATAAGGAGAAGCTGAAATGCGCTGCTCTACTTGATAGATATCATTAAGAGTCATAAGACGTACTTCATCTAAAATAAGCACATCAAATGGAAATGAATCCTTAGTCAAGGAACCTTTCATATACAAAAGATATAGAGAAGATTCACCAAACTGCTTAAGCAGCACTGTATCAACATTACCAGAAGCATTCAAAGAGTTCGCGTACTCCGGTATAGCTTGAATCAGAGGATTCAGTCTATCCTTACTAAACTTTTCGATGCCGTCCTTGGCTGGGAGGTAGTAGGCGACCTTCAGAGGAATCCTCGGCCCCTGGAAGGTGGCAAAGACGGCTTTGTGGCACGCCTCCAGGATACCATATACCGTCAGCCCGACCTGCGCCGACTTCATTATTACTTTGTGATTATTGTTAGAAGCAAAGATCGGAATAAGATATTTACGAAGATCAAAAGTAAAAGGACGCCTATCAACCTCGAACTGAGTAGTCAAAGCCCAAACAAATAAATTTTCTTTACGTAAAGCAGAAATTTTCTCAGGAGTAAGTCGTTTGAGCAGATCTTCGTCCATAGTTACTTGCACCAATACTTTACAAAACCAAAAGTACTAGCCAATTTCACAGCACTAATACAATATAAATACCAGTTAATAATAGCGCAGCTACCAAGCTGAATTCTTTTTCCGCACCTTATAAAGTAAAATACCCCGGCTACTTTATTCACCGGGGTACTTATCTCCGCTAGAAGCCTTTAATCCGAACTAACCGCATCAGGACTATTATAATTTTCCTCAAATACGCACTCCTTAGGAATATGAATAATCCCATCTGCGTCAATACCAAGAGCACGCTTAGCACTATTATGACAAACCAACACAACCTTCTTAGCGCCCTTTTCACGTAAGAAGTCAGTTAATGATGCTAAATCACTATCACCAGTGATTAATACCAAAACATCATAATCATCAATCCCCGCTAAAGCATCAATAGTAATATCTACTTTACGAGATTGATAGCCAGTAACCTCTGACTTATATAGTTTCTTATCAATCTGAAGATCACAGCTTACAAGTCTAGAAACAAACTTATAAGCATCATTTTTCTTGTCAATAGACAAATAAGCCCTACCTGCACCACCAGTACTCTTACCGTTTACAATCTCAGCAATTGTCCCGTTGCCAAGGGCCTCCTTTACAAATTGAATGAGAGCAGAAAACTTAATCTTTGAAGACCTGTTGTAAACTACCTTTGTATCAGACCACAAAGATAGAATATCATACACTATAAAATGACGACTCATTTTACTTCCTTATTACATTGCTCTTACACGTACAGTGTAAGAGAATATGCCCACAACTTGGACATTTTGGTAATGGCTTTTCCGGTTTATCTTGAGAGCGCATCTATTAACCTTTCTGGTGAAATTTTCAATAAATGAGAAAACTCAATAATCATTATTTCACCAACCAGCACAAGAAAAGGGTATTTCGGAAGAGCGCCTGTGTCAAGAGAAGAGGTTGCCAATATTGCATTAAGAAGCCACCTAAACCGATCTACTGGCAATGCCACGAAAATTTCACTATGTGAGGATTTAAATACAACAAGAGGAATACGCTTTTCAGTACATGCCTCTTTAGCTTGTTTCCAAAATTTCCATATAAATGACGTATGTTTAGGAATTGTATGGAATTTTAACTCTGTATAATTTTTACATTCTATAGCAAACGGGAAATTTGTAGCATTAGTGCAAACATCTCCTGCAAAATCAAAGCTAGAGTTTAGCAGTGATCCTCCAGATTGTGGAGTTCTGTGAAATGCAGATCCCCACCACTTGCTAAGAAGCCTACACACAGTACGCTCAAAAAGTGCACCTTTAGCCTTTGCACGCTTACCCGCTGCAACTCGTATATCTGATTTAGACTTAAATACAGGATTATTGCCTAAAAGCTCTACATCCGAGGAAACAAGATCCTCTTCATCTACAAATTCGAGGTCCATTTTATTATCCTTATTAATTAAGGTAATGACGCAACTGTACCTCCAGCTGCAACAACATCTTCTTCAGCACTATCTTCACCTGTAGTAGTAAGAAGCTCCTCCTTAGGAACCCCCACATCAACAACAGGCTCTTTACGCTTAATTATACTTTTACCATTTAACTCTATAAATTCAAACCTTTCCCTTATAAACTCTGCTACATCTTTAAATGTAAGTAAATATTTAAACGCACCAATCGCATCAAATTGTTGTGCTTCAACTACACGCCGCACTTCTTTGCGCATTTTCTTAGCTTTAGCCTCTTTTCCCATACTATTTAATCCTTGTTCCTACAGCAGTTCTTTCCAGAACAATTTTATTTTGGAAAAAAGCACTATAATCATTTACATGTGTAACAACAAAAATACTTGAGTACTTTGAACTTAGAAACCTTAATAGGTCTAACACACGAGCAGCACCAGCTGGGTCCATGCCGTCGAACGCCTCATCCACGCACAAGATTGAACCACTCATCCCGTGTCTCGATGCTAAAAGATTAGAAAGTGCTAACATAATCGCTAAATTTACTCGTCTTAGTTCACCAGTTGAATTCAGACCAACACAAGGTGCACCTGAAGAATTAATAATTTGAAGTTTAATTTTGTTTTTTAACGCTCCATCCTTGTTTTTAAGATCTGCTGTGATTTCTGCTGTAATTGCGCCTCCTACCAAGAGACTTAAATATTGCTTTATATATTTGTTTAATATTGGAATATATGCTTTAAATAACTCTCTTGGTACACCTGATCTAGAAAAAGCCCCCTCCCAGAACCGAAGTATATCCAATTGGCGCTCTGTGTCTAGAACTAAAGCATCTAGCTCCTGAAGCTCTTTGGAAAGAGACTCTTTTTTCTCTTTCAAAGAAAGGAGAGAAGCATCTGAACCATAAACAGAAGATTCGGCTTCTTCAATCTGAGAAGATATTAAATGTGCTTCATTAACAGCCAAATCAAGATTACTTTTTTGTTTATAAATCTCTTTAGTAACCTCAGAAATTTGTCTTTCTATCTCAGATAGACGTTTTACTGCAACTTTCTCTTCCTGTAAGAAGAAATCGTATTCAACTTTAAATTCATTATTTTTTTGGCTATGCTCCAGCTCTAGAGCAATCAACTCATTTTCAATACTATTTTTAGTAGTTAGCGCTTCTGCGCATTCAAGGTCTAGCTCTGCTATGCGCTTATCACGGGTAGTCGTATCAATCTCGGACCCACAGTAGTCGCAAACACCTTCAAGTCTTAAAAAAAGCTTTTTCTTTGCTTTATTTATAGTTTCTATAGAGTGCCTACATTCTTCAATACGTTTTTCTAATAAAAACGTATCTTCTCGCTGCTGTAGCCTTACTCTATGATCTGCTTCAGTCATAGAAGCCAACTTAGCTCTTAAATTAAGAAGCTCTTGCTCAAGCCCACCTTTCTCAGGAATAGAAAGACCTTTCAAAAGTTCTTCTATCTCATCTATTCTGTTTAAAGCTTTCTCTAATTTCTCTGCTAAAGCAGCTATTTTAGCTCTTTTTAAGATATTAAATTGAGATTTATCTGCTTCTAATTTAGATATAGTAGATATAGTATCTACCAATAGTGTGTTAATTGTTACAAATTTACTCTTATAAGTAGCTAAATTAGGTACGGAAATCGCTAATTTTGCTTTAGTTCGTTTAAGAGCTTCATCAAATCTAGAAAAATCAATAATATCATATAAAAGATCTGCTTGCTCTGAATCAGACATCTCTGAAAAATGCTTTACTCTAGAAATCGGTCCTTTACCAAAGAAAAAAGCGTTAATAAACGTATCAAAACTAACACCGATAAGCGTTAAAATAATAGAATCTACAGAATCACCTTCTCTAGTGTTCCTTAGATCTACTGGAATACCGTCTACAGTAAGATAAACCTTATTTTTATGTATATCATGTTTCCTGTATCGTGTAATTTCATATGTCTTACCATCTTTCTCTAAAAGGAGCCTACCCATGCAATTTTTCCCTGCATGAGCGTTTACAACATCGTCTAAATAATCAATCTTATTGATAGTTGTTCCATAGATAATCCACGGAATCGCACCAATCACAGAAGACTTACCTACACCGTTATTGTTAAAGCCTTCAGCAGCAACATTCTCTGCTGTGATCTCAACAATGCCTCGGTTAGCGAGAGGAAGGTCTAGTTCACGAATAGCACAAAAATTCTCTAGATGTAGGTTCAGAAAATGCATATTAACTCTTTATAATAGAAATAGTAGAAAGAACTACGCTTGGTTCATCGATTACATAAGAACACTTCACTGTAGGAGCAGGCCACTCTTTATCACACTTAGCACATATATATATACCAAGTCGTGGGTGTATACAAGCAATCTCCTGTTTTCCATGAATACTACACTCACACATGATATCTTTCATGTCTTTTTGTTTATTCATGCCTCCTCTCCTTGATATAACCCAATACCAACACTAGTTACTGTTTCCTTATCTATTTTACCTGAATACATCTGTACTACATAATCTTCTAGAACTGTAATAGGGTCTATTATCTCTAACTTATCCTGTGTACAAATCTTGAACTCAAGCTCCTCCTTGTCCTTAACAAGAATTGCACTCACAGACAAAGCCCCCATCGTTTTCAATTCCTTGGTAAACTCCACCAGGTCCGTTTGGTCATCATCTTTTTTATAAGCAATCGTAATAAACTTATTACTAGGGTCTATAGTGTCTCTTGGAGATATGACCACAAATTCAGGTGCACTTGTCCTAACCCGCTCAAACGTATTAGCATCTGAATCAAACACCAAAAAACCTTTACTGTGTCCACGATCACCGAGATCATGCTGAAGCAACGATCCAACATAAACTGCATTAGGCATTCCTCCAATATGCTGATGTATGTGATAATGTCCAGCAAAAATGTAGTCAAATGGTACATTGAGATCTTCCTTTTTGAGATCAGATTTTAATCTGTAATCAGCAGGCCCTACCATAGCACCATCTACTGAATGATGAAATAATAAATACTTCTTAGCCTTTACTGGAGCCTCTACCTCTGCCCAGTGCTTAGCATAACCTAACCTTTCTCTGGTTAGCTCAACGCTCTCAGAATAAGGAACACCCCAAAAAAGACAATCACTAAAAGATGTAAAGCTTTCGTTTAAAACAATAACATTACTTAGATACTGAAATGGAAGCAAGCTATGTATATGCCCACCTTCATCTACTTGATCATGATTTCCAGGAATCATAATAAAAGTTAGATCATCATACTTGGCTATTAAAGAAAATACAGAAGAGTATACATCTATATATATCTTTTTTGGAACATGAAAGAGATCACCACAAAACACTATCAATTTAATATCATTTGTTCGTGCATAAGAACACATCTGCACAAATGCTGCCATAGCATCTTCAAGTCTAGAATTAATCCCATTCTTGATAGTACTGTGTTGAGGCCAGTTATGAAAATGAATATCAGAGCATACTATAAATTTCATTGTGTCTCTTATGTAATTTCTTTTTATTTAGTAACATCGCCCATAATTTTATCTTCCAAACGCTCCCGATGGAAGTCCACCCGTGGACCCAAAACCACCTTCACTTCTATCAGTTTCAGATAGGGCATCAACAACAGTAAATAATGCTGTTACTATGGGTGCAAATACCATTTGTGCGATTCTATCACCCTTCTTAATCTGAACAGCATTAAGACCTAAATTAGCTAGTATTACTCCAATTTCTCCTCTGTAGTCTGAATCTATAGTTCCTGGAGAATTTAAAACCATAATCCCATGCTTTAACGCCAACCCAGACCTGGACCTAATCTGTGCCTCATACCCACGAGGAATCTCAACGGCAATCCCAGTCTTTACTAGCTTAGCTCTACCAACTTTAAGCATTTGATCATGTGCAGCTACTAAATCAAAACCTGACGCTCCCGGTGTCGCCTGTTTAGGAAGGTCACTCTCGGCACTCCCGTGCAAGAACCTTATCTTCACCTCTATTGCCAATTGCCCGTTCACTTCCTCTATAAGTTCTCGAATCATTTGCTTTTTCCTTCCAAAGTTTTAACCACATTGTATATAAATGCCCACCACGAATAATCATTTCAATATCAACCTCCAATTCTTCAATCTTTTTTATATCAGCCTCCCATTGCTTGATAAATGAAACTAACTCATCACTTGTTTTATACTCTTCTAGTTCTTTTACGTAAAGAAAGAGTGTTTTGAACCAATCTTTCATTTATTTGCTCCATCTTAAAATTCCCACCCATAATAATACAGTTATTCCATACAAACTCAAAGGCATCAGTAAACTTAGCTGCTTCGTACACGACGTACCACACGCATCCGCGTCTTAATTGATGCTTTACTAATACTTTTGGCATTTACTAAGCACACAGTTAAAGGTACAACTTTAAAATCTTTTTCATACAACTCTAATTTAACTAAATGTTGCTGATACCAACCCTCTTCAACTCCAGTCCATATCAAGTATTCATACTTACAATTTCTAAAAAAGTGCTCATTAACAATGAGTTGATTTATACTACCCTTACATATTTTAGACCGTACAAACACTACCTTATGTGGTAAGAAGCACGCTTCCCTAAATTCAAATTTTAGAAAATCAATAGGTACTGTACAAAATAAAGTAGTGGGAATATCATTCCTTGCTTTATGCAGGTACTTAATAATCTCAATATCAATATATCCCTCCAATCTAAGATAGATCTCAGTAGGGTTATGGTCTTCAATGGCTTGATCTATAATTCTATGCAACTTAGGAATATCAGTAGATACAATACATCGATCTCCAGTGAATCCTACTATCAAAATAAACCTACCTCTTTTCCGTGTGCCTCTACTCTATCAAGGTTGGCAGCCACCCACTCGCGTGCCTTCTCTTGTCCTATTGCTATCTTTTCCCCTAAAAAGGTATATGTCTTATTATTTTGTTCAATAATACCATTAGCCAAAAACAAATCAAAATATTCATTTTGCTTATCAATACCCGAAGCAAAAAGAAGTCTATACTCTGCAATTTTAAAAGGTGCTGCTACTTTATTCTTTATTACAGTAACTTTAGTGTTTATTCCTATCGGAATATCACCATCCTTCAATGTTTCTTTCTTGCGCACATCTAATCTAATTGAGGCATAAAACTTTAAAGCTTTCCCTCCTGGCGTTGTTTCTGGGTTACCATAAAGTACCCCTACCTTTTCACGTATCTGATTAACAAACATTGTCAGAACATTATGCTTAGCACCCACAGTCGCAAGCTTCCTTAGCTCTTTCGACATCAACCGTGCCTGAAGCCCAATGGTCACGTCACCCGCCTCACCATCAAGCTCCTTCCGCGGCACCAAAGCCGCCACAGAATCGATCAACACCACATCAATTCCTGCGTCAATCAGCTCGAAAAGTGTATCAAAAGCATCCTCTGCGGAATCAGGCTGCATCAACAAAAGTGTCTCAAGATCAACACCAACATTCTCTGCCATTGTAACAGAAAATGCATGCTCCGCATCTATCATTGCACAAACATAACCCATTTTCTGAGCATTAGCAATGACAGATAAACAAAGAGTGCTCTTACCTGTGGATTCCACACCAAATATTTCTACAATTCTTCCTTTAGGCAGCCCCCCTATTCCGAGAGCACAATCAAGATTATAACTCCCAGTCTTAATTATATTTTCTTCCCCTATCTCTATATGAGAAGAAGAAGCGACTGTAAAAATCTCACGCTTCTTAGACTTCATATGAGACTGAATTTTAGTAAGCTTACCTGAGTCTATAACTTTAGAAGAAGCTTTATCCTCTCCAGCCTCTGTAATTCCCGCTAGATCTTCTTCATCCACAAATTCTAATTCAGGCATGGTTTGCTCCACGCTAGGAGCGGCAGTTTCCCACCGCTCCTAGCATAATATTCTACTTATTCTTCTGTGCTTGACGTGCTCTCAACTCTGCAAGCTTTTCTCTCATAGTATCTGATGCAGAGGGCGTAACAGGCATTTCCTCAGGTGCAACAGACAACATCGCCACAGGTGCGCTATCATCTGTAAGATTAGGGGCCATTTCACGCGCTATTTGAGCATTAAAAGACGAATCAGGCATCTGCCCAAAACGAGCCTTTTGAGCCTCATAGGTCATTTCTTCTGGGGCAAGAAGCTCATGAAGTTGATGCATATGTGGCTGTAGTTCTTCCCAAGAGAACGGAAGCTCTTCCTCCTCCAGAACTTCAAACTCGGTTTTCTGAGCACCGGCAATGCCAGAACCTGCATCTGTTTTATAACAGGTAATGCGTACTGAGCGCCCACTCTTAAGATCGAAAACATCCCCGTACATGTAGTTAATACCCTTACGATCCTTCTTGAGGATTTCTTTAGAAAGATCCTCAAATTGAGCCTTAGTTGCTTCCCATATCTGCACACAAGGAGCACCCTCAGCAGTAACAAGATTATCCATATCAATAACATTATAGGCATGCTTACGTGAAGGAAGCATATCCCTACCTGCTTGCCTTACCTGCGGATCTTTCGATCCGAACCAATCCCACGCTTTCTCGCAATCAAAGCATGGCTTACCAAAATGTTCCTTCTGGCACCACCCAGGACTACGCTGCCCAGGCACCTTGAAGTGCTTCACAACACGAAACGTAACAGTCTTACCGTAAACAGGGTGCTCAGGTGCCCACGGTGGCAAAATCCGAAGAATATATACCTTAGGATCTTTCTTTGAATCACCAGCGACAATCTTAAATCGTTTAATCTTGTCTCCACCCAATGAAGCTAAATAATCATTTTCAAGTTGACTAAGAATTTCATTTCCCATTTTTACACCTTTATTCCTTTCTAAGTTTAAATTCCACGAGTGGAAAGCATTGCAATTCTTTCCATTGACGTAAACTTCTTCTCAAGAGCCTTACAAAAAGCTTTGAGCCTTTCCTCTACCTCTGTTGCCTTGTGGTATGCGATAGCCACAGTTTGTACATCTTTATCTACAGTCACCCAAGCTTTATACAACTCCTCTGTAGGTTTAATCCCCGCAGGAGGACTATTACGAAACTCAATCTGCTTAGCAGCCTTCAAACGCTCCAACTTATACCTACCAAGCTCATTAAAGCTTGATAAACGCGCAAGATTGTCAGTATACATCCACAGCACCTGTGGAAACTGTGCAAATTCTGCTACCGGATGATCCTGGTCTATATCCAATAGATTCTCATCTATGTATACATCTCCAAACTCCGGTACGGATAAAGCCAACTGCCGTGCCATGATCTGCGCCTCCTTTGCGCCAACGTAACGTATCAGAGAGCCAGTCCCCCTGTCAAGTCCTACTTACATCGTGAGAAAGTCTTGATTTTTGTACGAAATTTTGTCGTACAAATTTCTAGGAGCAATCTTCAAATCTGCCAAAATTGGAATCTCAAAGTTCCAATTAGAAAAAATAGCAAGTATAGGTTCAACTAAATGTTGCTCCTCTCTGTGCCATTCGAAAATAATTTCATCATGGATGTTACCAACAAGTCGTGTCCGTGCTCCCTCCTCAAGCAAAAATTCATAACAATTAGTCATAATAGTCTTAAAAATATGAGCAGCACTACCCTGAATCATAAAATTAACTGCCTGACGCAGCATTTCTTCCATCTCAAATTCATCAGTAGTTGTCTTTAGAGCCGGCAATCTTCGAACATGCCCAAACATTTCCTTAACATAGCCATTTCTAGTAGCAAAATTTCTTACAGCAGAAACAAACGCAGCAGCAACATCATAGGTCTTCCAGTAAATATTAATATATTCAGCGCAATCCTTTACAGACTTAAAAATATTTGCCTCCTTCAAAAGAATACCTTGAAATTTTTTCGCACCGCATCCATAAAAAGCTGAAAAATTCAGCTGCTTACCAACAGTACGCTGCTCTTTGGTAAGCTCCTCTGCTGTAACTCCAAACAAGCCACAACCAGTTTGTGCATGTAAATCTATTCCATGCTTATATGCATAAATCATCTTAGGGTCTTTAGAGTAAATAGCTGCAAGCCTAAGCTCTATTTGACTTAAATCACAGCACACATATATAAACTGATCACTTTCTGGCACAAGTGCGCGCTTAATAGGCGCGCCTCTGGGCCAATTCTGCATATTAGGATTAGACGAGGAAAGTCTTGATGTTACTGCAACTATCTGATTGTACGAAGTATGCAACTTCCCATCTTTAGTTACTCTATCTAAAATACCATTACAATACGTGCCTACAACCTTATTAGCCTCTCTAACATCTAAAATATCTTTAACTATCGGATAACGTTTCTTAATAAAGCAGAGAGAAAGTTCATCTGTTTTCATTTCTCCAGATTTCTTAGAAATCTTTCCAGTATCGATCCCTTTGGATTTAAAGGCAGAAATAAGTTGTTTGGTTGAAGCAACATCAAACTTGAAACCAAAAAAATCATAAATCTTTTTAGACGCAACACGCTCTATTTCTACATATGTATCCTGGATCTTCTTAATAGCATCTTTATCAACCCTGAATCCTTGGATCTCCTGATCTAAAAGACAAAGAAGCGTGCGTCTTTCCTGCTCATACAGTGCAGCAAACCCTTTAGCCTGAAGTTCAGCCTTAAACAATTGATAGAGATCAAAAGTGTAAACAGCATCCTTACATGCATAAGGTGCCATCAATGAAATAGGAATTATAGCGTATGAAACATACCTCTTCTTTGCCTCAGGAAATATCTTTCTAGCGGCCTCCATGTATGCCTCTAGAATACCCTCTTCGTTTGCTGCTCCTTTAAATAAGAAGGTATCAGCTAGTACTTTTAGTTTATGCGATCCATTTTCATCTAGAAGAAAATGTTGACAAGCAGTATCTTCTACGTTTAGAGGAAAATACTTACATGCTGTATAAAACTTTTTACAATCAAACTTCGCATTATGCAATACCCATTTTATCTCTGGGTCTAAAAATAGATCTGAAAGTTCATCCCATAAGACTTTCTCCTGAAATTGTTTTTCACTTGTTACATGCTTAATAGGAATATAATAAGCAGAGGCGTCCCCAAACGCTAATGAAACACCAATAATCCAATCATCATAGTCAAGACCAGTCGTTTCGGTATCTATAGCCACTAACTTATAGTTTTTTATCTTAGGAATAACCTCATGTACAAAATCATAAACCGATACAATCGTTTTTAGATTAATTTTCTTATAGTACTCAGAGCTTGCTTGGACAATTCCTCTAGTAACAGATTTAAGGGCAGCCTCTGTTATAGGGATCGTTGCTGGATCAAATTTATGAGAAAATAAAAAATCTGTAGATGATTTAATGCCCTTAGAATCTATACCTAGCTCAAAGGCCATTTGATTTTTTAATGGTTTTCTCGCCACACTATACCTTCTTTATTCTGCTATTTATAGGTGTAATCTCTCCTTCGCGCCTTCTAGTGAGAGCAGAAAAGTCTCCATCTGCCATTTGCGTTGCTATTTCTCTATGAATACGGGCATTGTCAGCTACTGCACGCTTATGTATAGCGTTTTGCATAGAGTCTGAATCAGATAATTTTGCAAGATATGGAGCGCCTATACAACGCACATAAGGCTCTCCGCACGCACACAGTATTATATCGTTCCGCTCCTCAAATTTAACATCTTTTTCTATTGAACTTCCGCAAGTTTTACAGACGTAATCATAGGTAGGCATAACGTGTCCTCTTTGTGTGCACGCACAATTTGTACTCTAGAGATCGCTATTTTATCACGAATAACTGTTATTATCTCATTAACATCCTCAGTAGTTTTTATTGTGTAAGATTTAGCTCTATAATTATCTGTATACACCTTAATTAAAATTCCAATATCAACATTTTCTAAAGGTAATTCATATAGATATAAAATTTTGTTTTTGCTTAATTTTAAAAACCCAACCGCACTCTTCGCCTTTTTATCTATGTGCACCAAACACGATAAGCTCTTTAATCTGTGCACAAGCAATGCCATTGCTTCCGCATTTCTATTTACGTTAAAAAACCCATACGCTGCAAAATGCAGCATGTCTATACGCCTGTATGCCTCCTCTACTATAGGCTTTGCTAATGCTGATACCTCTATACAAGCATCTTTATGCTCGCACCCCCTCACAGGACAGGTCATTACCCCTATAAGGAAGTTTGAAAAGCAATCAGGTCTTCTTCTAGAAATTAGCATATTAATGTATTAATGCGTAGACTAAGTTTACAGAACGGGGATTACCAATAGTTGCATACGCCTCTCTTATTAAAGACTCTGACGCCTCGCCAGGATCTTTTGCATCCACGAGCATCACATCAGCATTGGGAAGCTCTTTAGCGGTTTTTACTGTAGTAGCTAAAGCGTCCTTATCCCAGCAGATAACAACTCGTTCAAACATTTTCAGAATGTTACGTTGTCCGGCTGACAAGTTCTTAGTAAAAGAAGCCACTACCTGGCACCCAGGTAGTGCCCTTTCTACGGAAAAGAGATCAAATACACCTTCAACAACAATAATTTCTCTAGTATTACATACTGAATCTTGGTTATAAAATGCGCTGTTATATTTAAAATCTAAAGGAAAAAGATAAGGGCGATAAAGTGCGTCTTTATACCTGCGCTTATACTCCGCCTTACTAAGCAATGTTCTTGCAGTCCAACCTATATTCTTTCCATGTACAACTACAGGAATTATAATTCGCTCTTGATAGAGCCCAGCATAACAAAAATGAAAATCATGATGCTCAACTTGCTCTATTGTTAGTCCTCTGTTGAACAGATACTCTAAAGCCCGCACTCCTATAGAATCTATTTCACGTACACCACTCTCAGTAAGTACTGAGCGCGTATATCTAGGCAATGCAATCTCTGAAAGCTCTGTATCAAGAACCTTAGGAGTTGGCTTCAAAACCTCAGCATACTCATTAACATCAAAATTATCACCAAATAATGTCTTGAATAGCTTTACTAAATTTCTTGTTTTATACCCACAACGAAAGCAGTGGGCACTACCTTTCTTTGGATTTATGTAGAGTTTGCCTTTTTTATCAGGAGTTTTTTGTGTAAATCCACAGTACAGACAATTAATGCGGTATTCACCCTTAGCTTTTTCATTGGCAGTTCTAGGATAACTAATACTCGCAAGAAGACGCATCATCCATGTCCTCGCTTAAAAAGCTGCGTATGCCCAAAATTAGTATCAAAGTCAAATGTTAAAAACTTTCTTCCGCCACGTTGTTTTAGTATCGTTATTCTAGCTTTGTTTTGCTTGTACTCTTCGTCTGTTTGATCCAACATTAATAAACAATCTACGTGATGATAAATTTCAAGTGATTTCCCCACATGTTTAACAGTCTTGTTCTTTAATCCCAAACCTTCTCGATTTGCTTGGGCTGCTGTCACAATACAAATATCATCCTCAGTACACCACCCATGAAGCTGAGCGAATATCTTACCTATTGCTGAATATTCCTCCATCCCCCTGAAATCATGCTTGAGAAGCGCCGCATAGTCAATCAAAACTAACCTTGGTGCCATCCCTTTAACTTTCAAAGAAGAATAATGTGCTCTTAGCTCTTTAATAGAAACTCCCATAGAAGGAAATTCTTTAATAATAAGCTTATTATCAAAAATAGTCTTTATTTGATCCATTAAAAGCTTTGTTTCTTTTGGGTATTCAATATAAGCTAATTCATTCAACCCTAAACTAGTATCAATACGCTCTGCTACCTCTTCTTCAGGCATTTCTAACGTGTAGTATACTATGGACTCATTATTAGCAAGTACATTAAGCTCAGCCAAGTCTTTTAACCACATAGACTTGCCCTGCCCACCCTCGGCTACTAAGCAGTAAAGCCTTTTAGTACTAAGCCCCCCATATCGTAGAACTTCATCTAGAGCCCCTAACCCTGACGTATATATTCTGTGTGCCTCTGGGCTTTTAGTTATTCGTTTCTCAATGCCCTCAGCATAATTAGTTCCGGTCCCTTGTGTAAATTCAAGTCTAGTTCTAGCCTCTTGCCAACGTTTATCCAATTCTTCAAACTGGTCTAACTGATAAAGTGCCGGTGACTCCAGAATTACCTTTTTCCATTCCATCTTCTTTAAGAATGGAACTACCTTATCAATAATATAAGGCTTATCTTCCTCAGAAGGAAAAATCTGATTAGACTCCACAAGAGAAATAGCTGAAGAAACAGCATTCTCATCATGGGCATCTGCCCTAATTGCCATTTCCTCAACAATTACATCTACAGATGGGGTTTCCTTATAATCAATAACACAATCCCTAACTATTGAGAATATAAATCCTAACCCAGGATCTTCAAAGTACTCCGGTAAGATAAACTGCGACCCATATGTAGCAAATTCTTTATTTGCTAGCATTAGGTGCAACAACTTTAATTGAAATTTCTTAGAAAATGAGAATGTAGAAGTAGCCACTATATAAGGCTTTTATAAAAGAAATTTAAATTAGGTTAAACCTCTTCAAGATCTCCAAAGGAACAGCAGGATCTTGAGCATTAATTGGTTTAGCCTGCATATGTGTAAGCTTCATAGAACTATAGCGTTTACCACTTAAATACTCCTTTTTATTAGAAAATGATAATAAGTTTTGTAAAGATACCTGCTCACCCCTCGCTAACGCCCGTGAATAGTTCCAGCCTATAAAATCCAAAGCCTTAATATCTGCGTCTACGCATCTTACAGAAAAAATGAAAGATGCTATAAAAAGCGTAGAACGGTATAATGACCCAATGTCTCTCAGTACTGTCTTAATGAAAGCAGATGTAGGAATCAGTTCAATCAACAAGTCCATGACAGGTGAAACAAACTCAATTTCCTCTGTTGAAATACCAGCTTGCACCCGATATCGCACATAAGCCGCAACATTGTCCGCCATCTGTGCCCCTCCTGCTCAGTCACCATCAGACCACAAGTCACCCGCAGAGACAATCCCCCTACGATCCTGGACGCGAGCGCATGTAAGCTGCCACCAGAGCCATATACAATTCAGTGTCCCCACCCTGGTCAGGATGAACCGCATGCGCGAGCCTCTTATACAGGGCATCAGCATCTTTAGACGCTAAAAACCAATCTTCCAATGACGTAGAAGAAAGATCTAATGTAATTCCTTCTTTAAAAAATCTAGGTAATTCTTTATACTGTTTACAAGTAATTCTAGCTACAAACAAGCCCCCTTTTTCTTGTTCAAAGATAGCTTTATCATGAGAAACTATGTCTCTGTATAGAGGATACAGATCCTTACGAATAAAGATAATAATATGCTCTTTATTAAACTTTATATTAACCATACGTACCTACTAACATAAGTTTAGTAAAACTTATATTTTCACCTTGCATATTCTTTCCTGACTCTACTGTAATCTTAGCAAGGTGAGCTATATAGTTATAAGGAATATCTGCTGTACCTGGAGTAATTTCTGGATATTTACATCTGCCTGGAAGAAGCCCTTGTGCTGTATCTACCACAATCCGCAAAGTTTGATCTTTATTTTCAATAATACGTCCAACAAAATTTATTATAAACCTAGATTTTGTAGAAAAAGCTGAAGGAGCCGATACAATAAATACCTCAAATGCTGACCTAGAAGACTTCACTAAAGGATAATTAGAATACATTTCCACGTAAACAACATCACCAGGAACCAGCTTTGAAATTAAAAAATTAGGCATCTTTTTTTAGCAGTCCAATGTGAATTATCAATCTCGTGTAAAATTTATATGTCCGAAAAATTGTCCTCATTCTACTATTCATGAGTATATTCTCAATCAGGTTAAGTCACTTACATCCCATCTGAAAAACTAAACATCGCGAGTCACCCTTGTACGAGTATAAATAGCTAATACACTCCCAATAAATCTGTGTTCACTATCTTGTGGAACAAGCTTGTGCCTAAGTGTAGTTGAGTCATGTACTGATATACTCTTAGAACTTACATACCTATCTAGGTTGTTAGCATAAATAACAGCTGCATCCTCAATATCATGCCCTATCACACGAGAAAAATACATTAACGTACAATCAGACGCTCCTTCTTTCTTTAATAAAGAAAGAAATAGATAATGCTCCTTCTCTAGAGGAAGTTCTATCACTTCCACATCAAAACAAAGAAATGCATTAGGGCTGGGCTCTACAGGAGCCCGCACAAAAACAGACGGAGATCTAGGCTCATTATTTATAATAATGTTTCCTGTGTAATCTTGGGTGATTGTATCAATGTCTATCGAGCACGATGCTTCAGATGTGTATCCGAAATTAGATACAGGCCCCTCACACCACATCATATATCGATCATAATCAAACTCTGGCCTAGCTATAGAATGTGGCATACTCATAAAATGCTTAGCCGTAAGCTCCATCTCCCGGTCAAACAAAGACGAAACTGAGTACAGCTTCGGCGTGATATAGTGCGTAACTTTTAGCACAGAATATTCTTTATTAAATGCCCCATCAAATTCAAACCAGTCATATTAATTCTCGTCTATATGAATAGTAAATGACTTGTTTTTGCTATACTCACTAATTCTATGCTCTGAATGATCCAGTAAGGACTTGTGCGTAGCATCAATAAAGTCGTGTATTTGCAACCGATCTGCATGTCCACCCTTACGAAGTCCTCGCCCTGATCGCTGATGCACCTTTATTACAGATTCTCCACCCCAGCCATTATCAATACATCAATCTCAGGAATATCGATTCCTTGATCAAATATGGTAGAAGCAATTATTGTAGGACAATCACCAGCTCTAAACTCATCAACAAGTATTTTTCTTTGAGCTACTTTGGTCTTTCCACTCAAAAAGGGAGCATCTAATGCGCTGCTAAAAATCTCACCATGAGCGATTTCTTTAACTAAAATCATCGTCTTTAACGAGTCTTCTTCAGCCTTAGACGCTATCTCAATAATCAAACTATTTCTATAATCATTATTTACTATCCCATTCTGAACTGCAAAAACGTAGTCGCTTCCCCAAAGATCGTGACTTTCAATCGTGTGCATATACACGTCAGTTGCCAACAAAAAATCTTTTTCTACTAATTCATCTACAGGAATAAAAGAAACAACAGGGCCAAGTAAAGCCACTATGTCCATATTTTTGTTATCGTCACGACTTAATGGTGTCCCTGACAACCCAAACCGCCAAGGAGCAAACGTCTTATTTATCACAGTTTTAAAAGTTGTAGCTGCTGCTGTGTGACACTCATCCACAACTAATACATGAACCTGTGCCAAGTACTGAAGTAGCCCCAAGTCATGATTCTTAACCCCACTTGCTAATGTATCCACACTGGCTATAGTAATATCTCCAAATACAAGATCCCCAGCAATACACTTAGTCACTCTTTTATTGGGGCAGTACTTTTTATATATATCATAGGTTTGTTCAACTAAAGACTTACCCCTAACAAGAAAAAGCGTAGGAAGGTCTATTGCCTGTACGACCGCAACGGATACAAGGGTCTTGCCTGCTCCCGTGGCAGCACCTAGAATGCCCCGCCCCGCTGCAAGTAACGCCTTTATACCTCTCAATTGATAATCACGAAGCTCAACTCCTTCAATTGATATCTTATCAAGATCATAAGAATATGTATACCCTGTATTGTCATTTACAACTACAGGTACTCCAACCATCGTACGAATCAAACTTTCTACAACAGGAAGAAATCCTGTAGAAAATCTACCAGCCTTAGCATCGAAAAATCTATAATACCCATCCCACTTCTTATTTTTAAATGCAGTACTAAACCAATAGTTCTTAGCCTTGTACGCTAAATTTTTATACAAAAAAGCATAAACTTCTGCATCTGGAGATACTGTACATTTATCTAACCTCTTATCTATAACTATAGATCGCATTAATTACTCCAAATAAATATAAACGAAAATCCAACCTGCCATGAATGTAAAAGAACTCTTTTCTTTTCGTTCATATTGTTATTCAAATATGTAACCAACCTATCTATTTCACCAGGAGTTGTAGCTCTTAATGTAAATACTTCTACGTTATTCATTATGCTCCACAAATACCACAAACAGTGGTTTATTTATCCAATTTCAAATTCCCAACTTTCATGATGTTGCTTCCAGCTCTTTTGTTCTGGATGTTGCTTCTTAAAAAGATTTAAAATAGCTCGCCTATTAATTCTTTTTAATACGTAAATATCATCAAGAGAATCGCTAGTAAAAGCAACACCTCGTTGTACACCACTCTCCTCCCAGGTCAAGACTAAAAGTTTGACTTTCTCCTCCTTAATAAATGGAAAATCAAAAAAGCTAATAACTCTAGAGATTATTCTACGTAAACAAAGATTTCTATCTAGATGACAGCTTGCCACACCTGAATCCGAAGCTTGACAACGTACACACGCCAGTCTAGGAACAGCCGTATCCCTAGAAATAAGCTTGCATTCATATGCAAACTCATCCAAAGACATTAAAACAGCTGTAAAACCGTTACTGGACTTGAGAGCATGAGCAACAATACGAGGCACGCGCGACCTCTTCCTCCCCCTTAGGGGCGAGTCACGCTATACACCAAAGTGGCACCAATGGCAAGCCCCAAAGCACCAAAAACGTAAGGGCGCCACGCTGGCACGGACGATGCAGACAACTCCGCGAGATCTAGGCGAAGTTGGTCAATAGTTCGGTCTTTAACTTCGATTACACCTGTGTAATAGGTGCGCATAATAGCTTTATCAGCATCACACTTACTACGGTCAATAGCAGCAACACTGTCTTTAGACTTAAGCTTAACTAGACAAGCCGCCTCACACTCCTGTGCAGCTGATACTAACCGCATGGAGGCATCTCCTGTAAGACAGTATCGTGTAACAGTAAAAACTACAGACTTACGGGCTGGAACCGTTATTCGTGGCAACTCACTTTCTTGTGCGCTTACGGGGCTCGCGGTTAATAACAGCATCAAGAGCGCTATTGACTGCCTCAGGATCTTTTGAAAGAGCTTCATTTTTATCGCTCACTTCAGCAACAGCCGCAGCTATCCTTTCTGGTTCCGTTTCGAGGATTGCTGCTTTATCTGCATTGCTTTTCGTTTGAGAGTTAGCAAGTGCTGCATCTCGCTCGGACTCAAATTTAGATATTTCTTCTCTTTCTTCTTTTCCCCTAATAAAAAGCTTCTTAAGAATTGCCAAAGCTGGATTAGCCTTTGATAGAGCAAGATATCCTGCTACTATGACAAGGATACCCAGAAGCCACTTCCAATACTTATAAATAAATTTAAACATTATTTACCTTTTACAGCTTTATACCAAAGATTTCGTGGCAACTCACTTTCTTGTGCGCTTACGGGGCACACGATTAATAACAGCATCAAGAGCACTATTGACTGCCTCAGGATCCTTTAAAAGAGCTTCATTTTTATCACTCACCTCAGCAATAGCCACAGCTATCCTTTCTGGCTCCGTTTCGATGATCGCTGCTTTATCTGCATTACTTTTCGCTTGAGAGTCAGCAAGTTCTGTATCTCGCTCGGACTCAAGTTTAAATATTTCTTCTCTTTCTTCTTTTCCTCTAATAAAGATCTTTTTAAGAACTGCCAGAGCTGGATTAGCCTTTGATAGAGCAAGATATCCTGCTATCTTTCTAGTGCGCACAAGTGTGCACTGGTAGTTCCTGCTTCGTCCAAGCCGGTTTCATTAGAGCCGAAGCTCTAATCAGAGCCTTCTTGTCCACAGGCGTAACTTCCCCCGTAGCCCGAGGTACTGGTTTCAGGTTGATTGCCGCGTTTACGTCCCGGTCGTGGACAACCCCACACGTAGGGCACGCCCACTCGCGCACACTTAACGGCAGCTTCTTCAAGACATGCCCACAATCAGAACAGGTCTTGGACGACGGGAACCAGCGGTCGTGAACCACGATTTCGGCCCCGTACATTGGCGCTTTATAGGTCAACTGCCAACGCAGTTGACCCCACGCTTCATCTACAATCCGCCGCGCCAACTTGTGGTTTCGGACCATGTTCTTCACGCACAAATCCTCGATCCCGACAGCTTGGTTCTCGCTGACAAGTCTCGTGGTTAGCTTATGCACATAGTCCGACCGGATGTTGGCGATGCGGTTGTGAAGTCGCGCCAGCTTCATAACCGACTTCCGTCGGTTGTTACTTCCTTTCTGCTTTCTACTGTGACAACGAGACAGCCGTCGCAGCCGCTTGAGATTATTACCCAGAGCTTTCGGCCCTTGAACAACCTCGCCAGTAGACAGTGTGGCCGTAGCCTTGATTCCGAGATCCACACCGACGACACCATCGGCGATCCTCTGCTTGTGAACTTCGCCTATCTCTACCTGAACGCTGATGTGCCATTGGTCGGCTGTGCGGGAAACCGTTGCCCCGAGTACCTTACCCTCGAAGCGCAATTCCTCCCACATCTTGACCCAACCGATCTTCGGTAGGTGTACTCGCTTCCCGTCGAATCGGGCCTTGTCGCAAGCGACGTAAAAGCTGTCCCTCGACTTCCCCTTCTTCTTGAACCGGGGATAGCCCGGCTTCTCGCCGTTCTTCACGCGGCGAAAGAAATGGTTGAACGCTGCTTGAAGGTCGTCAAACGGTCGCGCATGAGCGTCCCGGTGGATGTCGCGCATCCAAGGCCACCGCTCATACTTCTCAGTGTTGAACTGCTTCTTGAGACTACGACCAGTCGGCTTCTCGCCCGCCTTGTAGGCCGCCTTCCAGCGCACTAGCGCCTCGTTGTAGACGAACCGAGCCGTCCCGCACGCCCGTAGGAAGTAGTCCTCCTGCTGAGCATCGGGCACGAGTCGGATTCGGTGGGCGAGGATCACGGCTTCAACGCTTCCTTCAACGACTTTTTGTAGTTCCGAAGTCCGTAGAGGTGTTCATCAAGCACGGCCTGTGCGTATGCGCGTCGCCCGGACGGCAGTCGTTCCGCCTGCAACGTGCCTTCACGATCCCAGCGCTGGAGCGTGCTCCTGCTTCGCCCTAAGTACTCCGCTGCTTTGCCGACAGAAAACATCTTCATGGTGCTTATGTTTAGCGTATTCTGGGTACGTTGTCAATAGCTAGATTCACGCTCCTACTATGACAAGGATACCCAGAAGCCACTTCCAATACTTATAAATAAATTTAAACATTATTTACCTTTTACAGCCTTATACCAAAGATTATGCACCAGTACTGAAGCTCCACCCAAAAGTATACCATAGATCCATTTTGATGATAAAGGTGCTTCTAAGTAGGAGGTCCCAGGCAACGGAATATACACAAGGAATATGCCATACAAATACGGAAGTAGTGGCACAAAGCGCCTACCTTTACCCTTAAAAAAAGCCGGTAAAAGCTTTTGCACTAAGTGTACAAGGAAGAAAATTACAA
>Ga0172375_10002823_pt1 | contig 26836 bp, 19 predicted proteins | sample LakKiv1m_FD_114537 | JGI IMG/M metagenome (GOLD analysis project Ga0172375, IMG submission 114537) | Freshwater microbial communities from Kabuno Bay, South-Kivu, Congo - kab_092012_11.1m | ecosystem: Environmental > Aquatic > Freshwater > Lake | place: Democratic Republic of the Congo...
GCAGATCATCGATGCATTTGGATTGACCCTGCGCGCGATTTTTCTCACCCACGGGCACTGGGACCACACAGGCGGGTTGGACGAGATGACCGCCCGCCTGCGCGCTCCGGTTTACGCCCACGCTGATGATGTTCGCCTGCTCACCAATCCGCCGGATGTCGTGCTGGAAGGCGGGGAGATCATCTCACTCGGCAGGCTCGATTGGCGGGTGCTGCATGTGCCGGGACATACCGCCGGTTCGGTTGCCTACGCGGCGGGCGGCATCGTCTTCACCGGCGACACGCTGTTCGCCGGCTCCATCGGCGGCACCCCCAACCTGGTGGAATACGAGCGCGAGCGTCATGCCATCCGCGAGCGCCTCTTCCCGCTGGGCGACGAAACGCGCGCCTACCCCGCCCACGGCCCGGCCACGCTGCTGGGGATCGAGCGTAGGTGCAATCCGTTTTTACGGTGAAGCCTTGACACTATCCGCAAACCTCCATATGCTGGTAAAAAATCGGTAAATTGGACGTCATGGCACCCGATTACGACTCGCCTCCGCTGCAACTCCTATTCTACACTGGCACTTCGGGCAACAATAAATGCTGCCGCCCATGAAAGCTTCCTTGCGGATCAGTCCCCCGCGGACCGGGCAAGGCAGACCAATGGTATACCGATAACGGCTTGCAGACAGCTATTTAGTCAAGTGTCTCCTAAATCCATGGACGCCGTAGGCTCTTCACCCCGCCCGTCGTTTCGGCTCCTGCTCCGGCGTATAGACCTCCAGCAATGCCTTCAGCCCTTCCTGCAGCACCTGCGAATAATTGACCCCCGCCTCTTCCGCAGCGTCGTTCAGCCAGCGGGGCAGCGTCACCATCTTCCGCACCGCGCGCTCGCGCATTGCGCGGCGAAACAGGCGCAGATTGGCGCGGACCAGCACGATGGCCTGGCCGGACTCGAGGGCAATCTCGCGTAGAGGCGACGGTTCCGGGATCGCTTCGTGATCGCGCTCCATACCCCAGAGGTGCAATGCGAGCGCTTCCGCGGCATGCGCCATGGCTTCTCCCTCGCTATCACCCTCCGTGATACAGCCGGGCAGATCGGGGAATGTCACGGTATACCCGCCTTCGTTTTCTTCAAAAATCGCCGGAAACAGATAACTGTCTTGCATTGTATAATCTCCTTGCCGGGAAATTGCCGGCGCTACTTCAGGCCGGCATGCTTTAGGATGGTGGATAAGGTTTTCGGTTTCAAATCTTTGTTGTGCACTGGTATAGTCACTTTGCCCGGTTTAATCGGATGTTTGAATTGCTTATGACTGCCGGCCTGATCGACTTCATTCTATCCCGGCCTTCAACTTCTGTATCAGTTCGTTCGGCTTCATCGCTTCCCCTCTGACCATTCATTTTAATACATGTTTTTATGCATGTAAAACTATATTTTAAACTAAAATATAGTTTTACAAAGATCCCTTAGCAGGTATTTTCCTCTTTCCGGCGAAAGGTTACCTCGACAGGAGGTAACCTCGATGACTCTGACAAGCTGGCGTAAAGCCATCCTCTTCTTGCTGCTGTTGCACGCGCTGTGCGGGTATGCGGCAGACACTTCGCTTTACTCCTTCGTCCCGCTCGACAGCCCGGTGTCGGTGTCCGTCGATCTGCCGCTATTGTGGGAAGCCACCGCCGGCCTGCGCAATAACCCGATGTTCGGCGGAGGTTTACACGCTATCGAGGCGGAGATGGGCGGCCTGTCGTTTGAGAAGGACATTCTCCCCTGGGCAGGCCAGGCGGCGCTCGCGCTGACCGACGCCCGGCTCGATAAACCGGGTTCGGCGTTGTTCATACAGATACGCGAGCCGGAAAGAATGATCGCGCAGAAACGGTTGCAAATCTTGCTGCAACAGGCGATGCGAAGCGAAGACGCCGTAGAATGGCAGGAGCTGGAATACAAAGGAGCGGCGATTCGGCATGCCGAGATTGCCCGCGGCAAGTCGTTGCTCAAAATCGCGATGGCTACACTGGACGGGTGGCTGGTTATCGCCGCCGGAGACGGCGTGATGCAGCAGGTGATCGACGCGCGGGATGGCAGCATCCCCTCGCTGGAGAAGCACCCGTTGTTCACCCGGGCGATGGACGGGCTGCCGCCGAACGCCATGGGGAATTTCTGCTTCAATGCGCAACGCGTCATGGCAGGGCAACAGCGCGATGAGGAAGAACCGGCGGACGTTGCGGAGCCGGAATCATTCCTCTTTGCCGGGTCTGTTGACTATGCCGATGATAACCTGCAATTCGACACCATCTATTGCACGAGCTCATTGATGTTGCAGGCGATGCTGAAAGGATTCAACGATGAAGCGGGAAAAATTACCGGCGCATCGCTGACGGAATTACCGGAAGGCGCCTTTGCCACGCTGCTTATCGCGAATCCCGATCAATGGATAGCCGCCATCGAACGGTTAATGCGGAGTTCCGCCGACAACATTGAAGACGATGACGCCGGACCACTGGGCGAACTTGACGAGCTGCGCGCAATACTGCGAGGATGCACCGGCGAGGTCGGCGTCAGCATGGCCTGGCATGAAGGCGAAGGTCTGGGTTTGACCGTAGCCGGCCAGACGGGCGCCGATGCCGACGCCAAAACGACCGCCGCCGCGCTCGGTAATTTCTTGCAGCAGATGCAGATTCCCGTCGCGAAGAACGAGAACCTTTACAGCACTCCCTCGCTGACAGACGAGGGAGCAGTGTTTCCGATGCTTTTCTGCTGGACGGCGAGCAAGCAATGGCTGCTGGGCGCGTCACATCCGAGCTGGCTTCCAAAGCCGGCGGCAAATCCGGCGCTCGCGCTGCCGGATTTCGCGCAAAATGCCAACCTGGCCCTCTTCGGCGACTTCTCGTTTATGCAACCCATGCTAAAATCGATGGGCATGGACGATACCGTCATGACGATGATCTCGGCGACGAAGCTCTTCACCGGGCAATGGGCTTTCGCCATGAAGATCGACGAGGATGGCGGCGCGGTGAAATGCCACCTCTCCGGCGGGCTTCCGGTGATGGCCATGTCGGCGGCGGTGTTCTTCCCGGTCTTTGCCAAAGCGCGGGAAAAGGCGCGCCAGACCGCGTCGGTCAGCAATCTGCGGCAACTGGTGCTTTACGAATTAATGTATGCGCAGGATAATGACGAGTGCATGCCGGCGGTGGAGACAACGGAAGACATGAAGCGATTGTTGAACGTGCCCGATCAACTGCTGATCAGCCCGCGAACGAACGAGCCATATACGTTGAATCCCGTCCTTTCCGGCAAACCACTCGGTGAAATCGAGAATCCGGCCATCATGATCGCCATTTACGAGAAGACCCCCGGACCCGACGGCTCGCACTGCGCCGCCTTCCTGGATGGGCACGTGATAGCCATACCGGCGGCGCAATGGGAAGCATATAAAGCAAAGGCGAATATACCGTAGGAATGGTGAATGGTGAATAGTGAATGGTGAGTGGTGAATGGTGAATGGTGAATGGTGAATAGTGAATGAAAGCATTTACGAATCACCATTCACCATTCTTTATTACTTCATTCGCTCACGCACGCGGGTGAAGGCGGCGATGGCGGTTTCAATATCATCGGAAGTGTGTGCGGCGGAAACCTGCACGCGGATGCGGGCTTTGCCGAGGGGAACCACCGGATAGCTGAAGCCGATGACGTAAATGCCTTCGTCGAGCAACTGCCGCGCCATTTCGGTGGCCAGCGCGGCGTCGCCCAGCATGATGGGCACGATGGGGTGGTCGCTCTCGGCGATGGTGAAGCCCGCCGCGGTCATGCCCTGGCGGAACTGCCGAGTGTTCTCCATCAGGCGCGTGCATAACTCCGTTGATTCGGTAAGCATCTCCAGCACTTTCAGGCCGGCGGCGGCGATGGCCGGGGCGAGGGTGTTGCTGAATAAATAGGGTCGCGAGCGCTGCCGCAGCAGGTCGATGAGCTCCTTCCGCCCGCTGGTGTAGCCGCCAGATGCCCCGCCGAGGGCTTTCCCCAGCGTGCCGGTGAGGAGATCGATGCCGTCCATACATCCCCGGTATTCATGCGTGCCCCTGCCGCGCGAGCCCAGCACGCCGACCGCGTGCGAGTCATCGACCATCACCGCGGCATTGTACCTTTCCGCCATGTCGCAGATGCGGTCCAACGGCGCGATGCTCCCATCCATCGAGAAGACGCCGTCGGTGGCGATCAGCCGGAAGCGCGCGGAGGCGGCCTCCAGCAGCCTGGCCTCCAGGTCCGCCATGTCGCAGTTCTTGTAGCGCAGGCGCTGGGCTTTGCACAGGCGGATGCCGTCGATGATGCTGGCGTGGTTCAATTCGTCGGAGATGACCGCGTCCTCCTGCCCGAGCAGCGTCTCGAACAGCCCGCCGTTGGCGTCGAAGCACGAGCCGTAGAGGATGGTATCCTCCGTGCCCAGGAAAGCGCTGAGGGATTCTTCAAGTTCTTTGTGCACCTCCTGCGTGCCGCAGATGAAGCGCACGCTGCTCAAACCAAACCCCCAGCGCTCCAGGCCCTCTTGCGCGGCGGCGATCACCCGCGGGTCGTTCGCCAGCCCGAGGTAGTTGTTTGCGCAGAAGTTCAGCACCTCGCGCCCGTCCGCCGTCGCGATGCGCGCGCCCTGCGGGGTAGCGAGCACCCGCTCTTCCTTCAGCAAGCCACCTTCACGAATCTCGTGTAATTGTGAGGCTGCGTGTGCCTGTAATGCCTTAGCCATCTCGATTCTCCTCATTAAAAGAAGCGGAGTTAATAATAATGATTGAATGATGTGAAAAAGATTGAAAAGATAATAATTAATCATTTCAATCTTTTTTACATCATTCAATCATTATTATTAACTCCGCTATTTCTCTATCGTTCGCCCCACGTGAGCACCACCTTGCCGGATTGCCCGGAGCGCATTACGGTGAAGGCTTCCTCGAATTCAGTGTAATGGAAACGGTGGGTGATGACCGGCGTGATGTCCAGGCCGCCTTCGATCATCTTGGTCATCTTGTACCAGGTTTCGTACATCTCCCGGCCATAAATGCCCTTGATGGTCAGCCCGTTGAAGACCACCAGGTTCCAGTCGATCTCCGAGGGCGGCAGGATACCGAGCATGGCGATTTTCCCGCCGTGGCACATATTCTCCAGCATCAGGCGGAAGGCCGCCGAGTTGCCGGACATCTCCATGCCTACGTCGAAGCCTTCGTGCATGTTCAACGATGCCTGGTAGGCCCGGTCGACGGTCGCCTCGCGCACGTCCACCACCTGCGATGCCCCCATGCGGATCGCCAGCTCAAGCCGGTAGGGGTTGACGTCGGTGACTACCACGTGGCGCGCGCCGCAGTAGCGGGCGATGGCGGCGGCCATGCAGCCGATCGGCCCCGCGCCGGTGATCAGCACGTCCTCGCCCAGCACGTCGAAAGAGATCGCGGTATGGGTGGCGTTGCCGAGGGGATCGAAGGAGCTCAACACCTCCAGCGGAATGTTTGGGTCGCACGGCCAGACATTGGTGACCGGCAGCGCCAGGTATTCGGCATACGCGCCGTCGCGGTTGACGCCCACACCCTTCGTGTTCGGGCACAGGTGCCGCCGGCCGGCCAGGCAGTTGCGGCAATGGCCGCAGACCACGTGGCCTTCGCCGCTCACCAGGTCGCCAGGCGCGTAATCGTGCACGTTGCTGCCGAGGCGCTCGATGACGCCGACGAACTCATGTCCGATCACCAGCCCCGGCCGGATCGTCTTCTGCGCCCACGCGTCCCAATTCCAGATGTGCACGTCGGTGCCGCAGATGCTGGTCTTCAGCACGCGGATCAGCACGTCGTTGATGCCGATCTCCGGCTCGGGCACATCCAGCAGCCGGAGGCCGACTTCCGGCGCGGCTTTGACCAGTGCTTTCATCGTGGTCTGCTCCTTCGCGAGGCGGTAGGGTATACCATTTATCACAAAGAGAATAGCGACGGTGTGGTGAAGTGTCAACGACGAAAACGATAACTGAAGGGTTGCGCGGTGGAGCACCGAACGATATAGGTAGACGAAAGGTTGTGAACGCTGTGCAAGCATCAACGATTATCGCCGACTTTCGCGCCGCATCCGATACTGCGCTGATTACCGCCATGCGCCTCCCCAACCGGCAGGCGTTCTACACGCAAACACAGCGCTGGTCCATCGCCAGGGGGTCTTTCTCTTTCTCCCCCTCGTTGTCATGAAGGGAGAGGAAGGGAACAGATAGAGTGTGGCTTTATCCGTTCTTTTCCAAAGTTATCCTATTCACGCTGGGGAGAAAGAGAAATATCTCCCTCTGAACGGTTACATTATCGGTATAAAGCTTACCGCGTCCATCATCACCGGCGTCTCCTTCGGCGCCGTGGCGGTGAATTGTAGGTCCGACCACAGGCACGGCTTCGTCGGCAGGTCCAGCGAAATTTGCGTCCACTCCGCGGTCACCGGGAAGGTGTCTTCCGCCATGCGCCGGCTGTCGTCGAACTGGCCGTTCAGACGCAGGATGATGGTCGTAGGCTGTTCCGCTCGCACCCAGCAACACAGCCGATGCGGCAGGCCGGCGATGAAGTAGGGCCGCATGAAATTCGCCGTCTTTCCCGCCGGCAGCAGTGCCGCCTGCTCGCCCTCCTTGCCGGGCGCAATATCCTCCGGGGTGGGGAAGCCCTGGGCGCGCACGAAGTTGACCTGATTCTTCTCGAAGCCTCCCCATTCCGCGCAGCCGTCGATGGGCAGCCCGGCGCGTGGGTTCAGCAGCCCATACTGTTTAGGCTCGACGTAGAACAATGGCGTCGAGTTGCGGCCTCCATCGAGCACCGAACCGTAAATGTAATAAGGCAGCGGGCTTTGCGGCAGCTCGGTGCGGCAGGCATTGCCCTCGATGGTCGCGGGCAGCACGCGCCAGTAGCGGCAGCGCCAGTTCCCCGGCTCGCCGTAACTCAGCGCCAGTTCGGCGGATGTCGCTTTGCGCTCGGGCGGGGCGGCGAAGGTCCAAGTCGCATGGACGCGCTTGCCCTTGCGTTCGATGGCGATCGGCGTAACTGACATCAGCGGCGTTTTGCCTTGCAGATATGAATCAAGCCAGTCGAACTGCTGCCCCACGGAGCCGGGCGATTCATGATCCCAGTTTGGCATGATAGACAGGTGCTTCGGACCCGCCGCCTGCGCGTAGGTGGCCATCATCGCCGGCAGCCAGTAGAAGTTATCGTTGGTCGAAGCGACCCAGAGCATGGGCGTTTTGGAATAGGCCAGCCGCCAGCCCGGGTCCAGTGTTTTGGCCCAGCGGTCGGCGATGTCCGGGGCGGGCGCGCCGCGCCACCAGGCGCAGCCGAGCTGCAGGTTGCCGGTGCCGAACGAGCTGGCGGCCGCCTTCAGCCGCGGATCGACGCCGCACATCAGCGTGCTGAAGAAACCGCCCCACGAGTTGCCGCACATGCCGATGCGGTCCTTATCTACCTCGGGCCGGGACTGCAGGAAGGTCACCGCCTTCAGCGCGGTTACCGCCCCGTGCGCGATAGGCGCCTTTTGCACGTCGTCGGTGAGCACCAGCGTGGAGTTGATGGAGTAATGCTCCGTGGTACGGTAGCCGCCGCCCAGGTTCGGGTAATCAAAGCAGAACATGGCGTAGCCGCGCTTCACGCCATAGCGCGCCAGGTTGGTGTCCGCCGGCGCCAGCCCCGACTGGTTCCAGATCACCGCCGGCAGCCCCTTCGCTCCCGTGGGGTAAACGAAAAATCCGAAGCTGTCCACGCGCTTGTCCCCGTCCATCTCAACGTGGAAAGTCACCTCTTCGATCACCACGCCATCCTGTTCGGTCTTCTTCACCACTTCCGCGTCCAGCGGCGTCGAGTACAGCGCCGGCACGTCGGGAAACACCGGATCGTTCGGCACGGCGGCCCACGCCATGCTGATGGACAACACGAGGACAAACAGGATGGCCAACCTCATGGCACACCTCCCGGGGAAGACGAAATTATTAAGCTAATTCATCCGTCGGGTTGTATTTCCTCTTTAAGTGCGCAGTCCAAGGGGAACTGTCACGCATTTTTCGGCTTAAAATCGATAGCGCTCAGGTTGCATCAAAGTTTGCAGAGAGTCACGAGTCTAAGCGGAAGCCGGGGGAAAATACTAAACAGTTCCCTCGTACTATAGGATAGCCTTGAATTTTCTTCGCCCTTTCACCCCCTAAATTACTAATCCGCAATTTCTCGCCAACAGGCGTAGTTTTTGTCTTGGTTGCGGCGCAGCCGCCCTGTGTCTTTCTTGACATCCACCCCCCGCTCCGGTAGCATTGTCCCCGTCTTTTTGAGGTAACTATGGCATTACGTTACGAACTGGTGGCGCTCGATCTCGACTATACGTTTCTTAATGCGGAGCTGCGCATCAATCCACGCAACGCGGCGGCGGTCAAACGGTGTACCGAGCTGGGGGCGAAGGTGGTGATCACCTCCGGGCGCATGTTCCGCAGCACGATGCGCTTCGTAACTGAGCTTGGACTGGATACGCCGACGATCACCTACAACGGCGCTTACGTAAAACAGGAGAGCAACGGGAGGGTACTGCTGGACGAGAAGCTGGACCTGGAAGTGGCGCTCGAACTGGTGGATTTTTGCGACCGCGAAGAGCTGAATTTGAATTATTATCTGGATGATACGCTTTACGTAGCGAAGATAACGCCATGGGGAGAGCTGTATTCACAGCGGACAGGGGCGCCCCTGCACCCGGTGGGAGACCTGCGGAAATTGACCGACCGCGCGCCGACCAAGGTATTGATCGTGGCCGCGCCGGAGCGCATTGTACAATTGCGCGACGAGCTGATGCCGAAATACCGGGAGCGGTCCTATGTGACGGTGTCCAACATCGAGTACCTGGAGTTCATGCCGCGCGACTCCGACAAGGGCAAGGCGCTGGCGGTGGTGGCGGATTATTACGGCATCGCGCAGGAGCGAACCATCGCCTTCGGCGATGCGGACAACGACATCCCGATGATCCGCTGGGCCGGCCTGGGGGTGGCGATGGAGAATGCCCGCCCAGATGCCCGTGATGCCGCCGACCGTATCGCACCGCCGCATGACGAAGATGGCGTGGCGGTGGTGCTGGAGGAAATATTTAGGAATGGATGATTGGATGGGTGGATAGTATAATATGCCCATTCTCGCCCATTCATCTAACTATCCAACTATCCAATCATCCATTCATCCAGGTGATATTATGGCCATGCATGTTGGGATATTGACGGTGGAACTTGAGGTTACGGATGCCATGACGCTGAAAGACAAGCGCCAGGTGACGCGCAGCCTGCTGGCGCGCATCCGCCACAGCTTCAATGTCTCCGCGGCCGAAGTCGGCCATCTGCAGGCGCACACGCTGACTTCGTTCGGCATCGCCGCCGTTGCCAATGACAAAGCATATGTGCACGGGATGCTGGAGAAGGTGGTTGATCTGATAGAACGCGAGCCGCGAGTGCTGGTGCTGGATTATCAGACGGAAATGGTGTAGAGTTCAGAGCGCGAAGTTTGGAGATAGACGGTGGAGAAGGAATTATCATGTCATCGACGCGTCAACAGAAAGTCGCCAAAGTTTTAAAAGAGGAGTTAAGCCGCATCTTCCGCGAGGAGATGAACGATCCGCGCATGGGTTTCGTCTCGATCACCGACATCTCCGTGACGCCCGATATGCATCAGGCGCACGTATATGTCAGCGTATTCGGCACGCCGGAAGAGCAGACGGCGACAATTACCGCGCTGGAGCACGCGCGCGGTTTCCTGCGCAGCACGCTCGGGCGGGAAGTCAACATGCGCTACACGCCGGAGCTGAACTTCCACCTCGACCGTTCCATCGAGCGTGGCGCGAGGATCTTCGAGTTGTTGAAAGAAATCGAAAGCGAAGAAGGCGTGGAGAAGGGAAGCGAATTAAAAAATGAAAAATGAAAATGAAAAGCAAATTGCAAAATTAAAAATTGCCTTGGTTGTAATAGTAAAAGTATCATTAAACGATACCTGCAGAGGAAATTCCGGTCAGCCTTTTGCAATAAGCAATTTTCATTTTTCATTTATTTTCGAAAGAGTGATTCATGACCAATAATACCAACGACATCGAACGAGTGACGCGCACGCTGCTGGAGCATCATTCCTGCCTGATTCTTACGCATATCAATCCGGAGGGCGACGCCATCGGGTCCATGCTGGCGCTGGCGCTGGCGCTGGAGGAGCGGGGGATTACCGTCACCTGTTACGATCGCGACGGCGTGCCGGACAACTGCCGGTTCCTGCCCACCTGGGAGCGCGTCAGGCGCGAGCTTCCCGACGAGATTCCGCCGCTGGTAGTCTACGTGGACGCTGACCGGCTGGAGCGTTGCGGCGTGGAGCCGGACGATCTGCCCGGGGCGGAGGTGTTCGTGCGCATCGATCACCACCAGGGCGGCACCTTCGATGCCGGTCCGGCGCTGGTGGATCCGGGCGCGGCCGCGGCGGCCGAGCTGGTCTTCGCGTTGCTGCCGCACCTTAGCGCGGAGCTCACTACGGACATCGCCACCTGCCTGCAGGCGGCGATTATGGTAGATACCGGCCGGTTCAGTTATACCAATACCACGCCGGCCACGCACCGCATTGCCGCCGAGCTGCTGGCGGCGGGCGCCGACGTGCCGGCAATCGCCGAATGGACGTGGGGACGGGTCAATTTTCCCGCGGCGAAGCTGCTGGGGTTCGCGTTGAGCTCGTTGCAACTCGCACAGGAGGGGCGCATTGCCTGGGCGGTGCTCCGCCAGCAGGATTTTCAGGCGGTGAACGCCACGCCGGAAGACACCGAAGGCATCATCGACCATATCCGCACTATCCGCGACGCGGAAATTGCCGCGCTGTTCTCGGAAAAGCGCGGCGTGGTGCGCATCAGCCTGCGTTCGAACGGCACGGTAGACGTGGCTCGCATCGCGCAGCAATTTCACGGCGGCGGTCATATGAAAGCCGCCGGACTGACTTATGAAGGCGCCATCGAGCACGCTATTTGCGATGTGCTGCGGGCTGTGGAGAGCGCGCTGAAGAAGTGATAAGTAATTAGTGATCCTGCATCCATGTCGGACAAGGGTGAATTTACAGCTAGGCGCGGGATGTGTTATAATGCCCCGGAAATTTTAACGGAGGACAACGACAGGTGCCATTAGCGAAAGAGCACAAGGACACGATTATTGCGGACAACCTTACGCATGAGGGTGATACCGGTTCACCGGAAGTTCAAGTCGCCCTGCTGACAGCCCGCATCAATCACCTGACCGAGCATTTGAAGATCCATAAGAAGGATCACCATTCTCGCCGCGGTCTCCTCATGATGGTCGGCCAGCGCCGCCGTCTGCTGAACTATCTCACGAAAACAGATATCAGCAGATATCGCGCTCTGATTGCCAAGTTAGGCATTCGCCGCTAACTGCCGCTGGACGTACACGTCTTTCATGAGGAGGACAAATGAATATAGTAGAGCTAACCTTGAATGACAAGGTGCTCAGCATCGAGACGGGCCGCATCGCCAAGCAGGCTGACGGTTCCGTGCTGGTGCGTTATGGGGACACCGTCGTGCTGGCCGCGGCCACCATGTCGAATTCCCCCCGCGAAGGCGTGGACTTTTTCCCGCTCACCGTGGATTTCGAGGAGAGGATGTATTCCGCCGGCAAGATTCCCGGCGGCTTCATCAAGCGGGAAGGTCGTCCCAGCGAGCGCGCGATTTTAAGCGCCCGCATGACGGACCGTCCCATCCGCCCGCTGTTCCCCAAGGGATTCCGCAACGAGGTGCAGATCGTCGTCACCGTGCTGGCCACCGACCAGGTGAATCAGCCGGACATCCTGGGCATGCTCGGGGCGTCCACCGCGTTGAGCATATCGCGCATTCCCTTCCAGGGTCCGGTCGGCGCCGTGCGCGTCAGCCGCATCGACGGCGAATTCGTACTGAATCCCACCTTTGTCGAAACCGAGCAGAGTGAGTTGGACCTGATTCTGGCCGGCACGCGTGAAGGGGTCATCATGATGGAAGCCGGCGCCCGCGAGGTGTCCGAGGATATCATGGAGGCGGCTATCGAGTTCGGGCAGGAGGGTATCCTCCGCATGATCGATTTGCAGGACAAGCTCGTCGAGCAGATCAACCCGGAGAAATACCAGGCGTCCGAAACTCAGGTAAACGAGGTGTTGTACGCCGCGGTGCGCGGCTTTGCGCCGCGCATCCGCGAAACCATCGTCAATCCCAGCAAGCAGGCGCGCGAAACCGCTACTTACGACATGACCCGCGAGATCGAAACCGAGCTACTGCAGGAGTTCCCGGAGAGCATCCTGGAAATCCGCGGCCTGATCGAAAAGGTCATCAAGGAGACGCTCCGCGGGCTGATACTGGACGAGGGACGCCGGCCCGATGGCCGCAAACCCGACGAAATCCGGCCAATCACCGCCGAGGTGGGCGTGCTGCCCAGCGTGCACGGCACCGGCCTCTTCACCCGCGGGCAGACGCAGGCGCTGACCGTGCTGACACTCGGCGGCATGGGCGAAGGCCAGACGCTGGATACCATTTCTCCGGAAGAGGAGAAGCGGTACATGCACCAGTATAACTTCCCGCCCTACAGCGTGGGCGAAGTGCGTCCGATGCGCGGCCCCGGCCGGCGCGAGATCGGCCACGGCGCGCTGGCGGAGCGCGCGCTGCTGGCCGTGCTGCCCACCGTGGACGAATTCCCCTACACCATCCGCCTGGTTTCCGAGGTGCTGGAATCGAACGGCTCCAGCTCGATGGCCAGCGCGTGCGGCAGCACACTGGCGCTGATGGACGGCGGCGTGCCGATCAAGCGACCTGTCGCGGGCATCGCCATGGGCATGGTCAGCGATGAGACCCGCGCCGTGCTGCTCACCGACATTCAGGGCGTGGAGGACGGCTCCGGCGACATGGACTTCAAGGTGACGGGCACCCGCGAGGGCATCACCGCCATCCAGATGGACGTGAAGCGCGGCGGCCTATCCCGCGAATTGCTGGTACAGGCCTTCGCGCAGGCGCGCAAAGCCCGCCTCGAGATCATCGAGAAGATCGAAGCGGTGCTTCCCACGCCGCGCGCGGACCTGGCGGCCACCGCCCCGCGCGTTATCATCGTGGAGATTCACCCCGACAAGATCGGCGACGTGATCGGCCCCGGCGGCAAGGTGGTGAAGAAAATCCAGGGCGATCTGGGCGTGAAGATCGATATCGAACAGGACGGCCGCGTGTTCATCGCCGCCCCGGATTACGAGATCGGCATGACCGCGCGCAAGATGATCGAGGACATCACCCGCGATATAGCGGAAGGTGAAGTCTATGTCGGCAAGGTGATCGACATCAAGCCGGTGGGCGCCATCGTCGAAATCGCGCCGGGCCGCGATGGGATGATTCATATCTCGCAGCTCGCCCATCATCGCGTCGAGCGGGTCGAGGACGTGGTGAAGATCGGCGACGAAGTGGTAGTGAAGGTAATCGAGAAAGACCCGAGCGGCAAAATCCGCCTGACCCGCAAGGCCATGTTGCCGCCGCCCGAACCCGGCGAAGAGGGCGCCATGCCCCCGCCCCGCCCGCGTCCCGACGGCGAAGGCGGGCGCCGACACGACCATCACGATCGCCGCGGCGGAGGCGGCAGCCGCGAAGGCGGCGGTCGCGAAGGAAGCCGTGAAGGCGGCGGGCGCCCGCGACGGCGCTTCTGAGCCGACATGTCTGATCCAAACGCGCCCCGGAGCATCTGTTCCGGGGCGTGTTGCCGTTAATGCGCGAATATGGGTACAATAGATTAGTAGGCTTCATTATCACGGTTGTACGATCAGTCAGACCACTCCGACGTGTCTGACATGTCGGAATGATCCGACTTCATTTTGTTCGAATAAAAACAGACAGCGAAATGACCGATCCCGAAACCACTGTCACAAAAAAAGCGCCGACCTGTTACCGCCATCCGGACCGCGAAACCTGGGTTACCTGCGGCCGTTGCGGCAAGCCGCTCTGTCCGGACTGCATGATGCACGGTCCGGTAGGCGTGCGCTGCCGGGAATGCCTGACGCCGCAGGGAACCGCGGGCACCGCCGGTACGCTCGATCCCGACAAGGTTAAGAAGGCCGCCATTGCCGGTATCGTGCTGGCTCTGTTCTGGATGATCGTTATTGTCATGGTCGCGCTTTTCATCGGGGCATCGACAACTCCGGGGACATTCGACGGCCTGCATCGCGAAATTTCGCGCGGAGTATGGATGCCAAATATCCTGCTATCCGGTCTTGCCGGCGGCAGCATCGGGTGGACGATCTGGCGCATTTGCCAGCGGACATGGAACGGCGCCACCGTCAGATTGTCCGTAATGCTGGGTATCGCGGTGCCGCTGGTGGTGACGCTGTTACTAGGCCTGCTGATTATGCACAACCAGGTTTCATTAATGCTGGATGGATTCTTCATCTTGCGCCAGCTTGTCGCCATCGGCGCCAGCACACTGTTTGCCTGGCTGCTGGCGACGAATAATACATGAGTCACTGCGAATGGGAAGAATAATACCTTAAGCGCTGTGAACTACCATAAAAACAAGTTATGTGGCTAATCAAGGCGCTTAAGGTACTATTCTTCCATTCCTGCTGCAAACCCGGACAGCATTGGCTTCATTAATATGCCGCCGTCAATCACGCATTCGGGTGGGCAGAATGCACTTTTTTCGCTATACTCAATAGCCGATGCATGCACAAGATCGAGAGCTGCCATGAAAAAGATGACTATTGAGGAGCAATTGAACACCATCTGCCGCGGCGCGGTGGATGTAATCAGCCGGGAAGAACTGGCGGTGAAGCTGAAGACGGGCAGGCCACTGCGGGTGAAGTTCGGCGCCGATCCCAGCGCGCCCGACCTTACGCTGGGCCACTGCGTGCAGCTCCGTTGGCTGCGGCAGATGCAGGAGCTCGGACACCAGGTGGTGTTCATCATCGGCGACTTCACCGCCATGATCGGCGACCCGAGCGGACGCTCCGCCACCCGCCCGCAGCTCAGCCGCGCGCAGGTAGTGGAGAACGCCGGCACTTATGTCGCGCAGGCGGGGAAGGTGCTGGATTTCGACAAAACGGAGATCCGCTACAACAGTGAGTGGATCGGCAAGCTAGGGCCGGAGGACATGATCCGGCTGATGGGTAAATTCACCGTGGCGCAGATCCTCGAGCGCGAGGATTTTGCCAAGCGCTTTACCGAGCAGGCGCCGCTAGGAATTCATGAACTTCTTTATCCAATACTGCAGGGGTATGATTCCTGGGCCATCGAGGCGGATATCGAGTTGGGCGGCACCGATCAAAAATTCAATCTGATGGTCGGCCGCGAGATACAGCGCGGTTACGGCATGGCGGAGCAAGTTGTGGTCACCCGCCCGCTCATTCCCGGCACTGACGGCGAAAAGAAGATGTCGAAGAGCCAGGGGAACTACATCGCGGTGCTGGATTCGCCCGACGACATGTTCGGCAAAGTGATGTCCCTGCCCGATAAGCTTATTGCGATGTATTTCGAATACCTGACAGACGTGCCGCTGCCGGAGATTGCCGGCATGGTGAAAGCGATGGAGAAGGGGGAGCTCAACCCACGCGACGCGAAGGATCGGCTGGCGGCGGATATCGTGACGCAACTGCACGACGCGGAGGCCGCACGCGAAGCCTCCGGCAACTTCCGCCGCACCTTTAGCGGCCGCGGCCAGACGCTGGATGACTTCCGCGCGGTAGCCGAGCCGGCCGCGCTGCCGGATGATATGTTCGGGCAGGAGATTCCACTCGCCAGGTTGATGAACGAAATCGGCATAGCCTCCTCCGCAAGCGAGGCGCGCCGGCTCATCGAAGGCGGCGCCGTCTATGTAGACGACGAAAAGATCACCGATCCCCGCGCCAGCATCACCCCGCGCGAGAACACCCTCCTCCGCGCCGGCAAGCGCCGGGTAAAGGTGCTGGTGCGAATATAGCATAGTTCGGGAGCATGCTCAGGGACTGTCCCGCGCCCGCATGAGTGAAGCCCGTCTCTCGCATCTAACGCTCGGTAATATCACCACGGGACTGTCCCCCCTCGTGCGAACGGCCTACCTATCAAAGTGGGGGGTCGGTCCCGTGGTGATATTACCGAGCGTTAGATGCGAGAGACGGGCTTCACTCATGCGGGCGCGGGACAGTCCCTGAGCTTTATTTATCATTCGGCAGGAAAGCCATTCCGTTGCCGGAATGTTATCTCTTAGCTTAAATTCGAGAGGTGATGGGATGAACGGCGAAAAACTGGCGCTGTTCGGCGGTCCGAAGGCGAAGACCACTCCGACTGGCACATATCAGCGCTACGGTGAGGAAGAGCTGGCTCAATTGCGCGAGGCGCTGGCGCAGAACACGCTGTTTTACGCGCACGGCACGAAGGTGAAAACGCTGTGCGAGCGGTTCGCGGCGCTGCACGGGAGAAAGCACTGTATTCCCGTCTCCTCATGCAGCGCGGCCATTCACGTTGCCGCCACCGCGCTCAATCTGGAGCCGGGAGATGAAGTCATCACCTCGCCCATCACCGACATGGGCACCGTGCTGGGCATGCTCTGGTGCCAGCTAATCCCCGTGTTCGCCGACCTCGATCCAAGCGCTTACAACATCGACCCGGCGGCGGTGGAGGCCGCCGTCACCCCGCGGACGCGCGCCATGGTGGCGGTGCACCTGGCCGGGGCGCCCTGCGACCTGGACGCTCTGCGCGCCATCGCGAAGAAGCACCACCTTATCCTCATCGAAGACTGCGCGCAGAGCTATCTGGCGGAATACCGCGGCAAGTATGTCGGCGGTTACGGCGACCTGGCGTGCTTCAGCATCAACGAATACAAGCATATTTCCTGCGGCGACGGCGGGCTGATCCTTACCGACGATGACGACCTGGCCGCGCGCTGCCGGTTGCTCTCCGACAAAGGCTACGACCGCAGCGGCCAATCGCGCAACCGCATGACGCCGTTTCTCGCGTTGAACTACCGCATGACCGAGCTGCAAGGCGCGGTGGCGCTGGCGCAGTTGGATAAACTGCGGGAGATCATCGACTGCTACCAGAAACTTGGCGACCGGCTGCACGACGGCTTGCGCGGGATTGAGGGCCTGCTCCCACCGCGCATCGTGGACGGCGGGCGCACCAGCTACTGGTTCTACATGTTGCGGATTGACGAGGTGGAGCTGGGCGTAACGCGCGGCTGGTTCCTGGAGGCGCTCCAGGCGGAGGGGGTGGAAGCGGGCGCCTATATGGGAACGCCGGTATACCGCACCGGAGTCTTCGCCGACCAGGCCACCTTCGGGTCATCGGGCCTGCCGTTTACCCTGCCCGGCGTTGCGGTTGGCGATCGCTACGCGGAGGGATCCTGCCCGCAAGCGGAAGAGATATTGCGCACCTGCATCGTCATCGGCCTGGGTCCGGGGCGAAGCGAAAAGGAAATGGACGAAATCGCCGCCGCTTTCCGCAAGGTGGCCGGCTATTGCATCACGCACCGCGCCGCCGGCGTGCAATAATATGGGAGCGCGGACCTCCGAGTCCGCGCGCGTGTAATCTGCGCCCGAAGATAGCATGAAAGAGATTCACATTGACGAAATAATTGCTCACGTGCCGCTGATGGACGAGCTGGAGGCGGCGCGGAGCGTGACGCGCGCGCCGGCCTGGCTGGTAGGCGGGTGCGTGCGCGATCTGCTGCTGAAGCGCGTGCCGGTGGATATCGACATCACCACGCAGCATCCCGAGCCGCTGGCGCGCCGCTTTGCCGGACTTACCGGCGGCACGCTGGTCTCCATGGACCCGGAGCGCGGCATCTGGCGGGTGGCCATTCGCGGCAACATCCATTACGACTTCAGCGCCTTCCGCGATCATGAGATCATCGGCGACCTGCATGGCCGCGACTTCACTATCAACGCCGTCGCCCTGCGCCTGCCCGAGCGCGGCATTCCCGGCGGGCTGCTCGATCCGTTTCACGGCCTGCGCGATCTGGAAGAAGGCATACTGCGCATGGTCGCGCCGGCCGCCTTCCGTGATGACCCCGCCCGCATCTTGCGCGCCTTCCGCTTCCTTGCCGATCTGCGTCTGACCATCGAGGAGGACACCTGGCGCGCGTTGCGCGTGGATGCCGACCGCCTGCCGCTGGTAGCGCCCGAGCGCCTGCTTACCGAGTGGTGGAAGCTGTGCGGCGGTCCCTACGCGGCCGCCTCCGTGACGCGCATGGATGAAGCCGCCGTGCTCAGTGTCCTCTTTCCCGAGCTGGAGTATACCAAGGGTGTAAAACAGAACGTTTACCACCACCTGGATGTGTGGGAGCACCTGCAGCTCACCATGACGCTGGTCGCTCGCTTCCTGTGGCATCCGGAGGAGCCTTTCCGCGACCTGCAGCCGCACTTTGCCCCGCTGCTGGCGGACGACCACCGCCGGGCGCGCCTGGTCTTCATCGCGATGATCCACGACCTGGGCAAGCCGGGCACGCGGTCGGTAGAAGGAGAAAAGGTGCACTTCTACCGTCATGAGCTGCTGGGCGCCGAGATGGCCGCCGCCATCTGCCGGCGCCTGCGCACCAGCCGGGAGGACCAGACGGCGGTGACCACCGTCATCCGCAACCATCTCCGCCCGCTTTTCCTGCTGCAGTCCGTCACCAAAGGCGGCCCTTCCCGTCGGGCGATGGGCAACTTCTTCGAGGCGGCCGGCGACTATGCGCTGGAGGTGATGGCGCTGGCGCTGGCCGACAAATCGGCTTCGCAAGGCGCCGCCACCGACCCGGCGATCGTCGAGAACATGCGGAAGCTCTACTGCGAGCTGTTCGCCTTCCACCGCAAATACTACGCCCCCGCGACTGACCACCCGCTGCTCACCGGCGCAGACCTGACCCAGTCCCTGCGCCTCCCCCCCGGCCCCCGCGTCGGGCAAATCCTGCGCCTGGCGCGCAAGATGCAGATTCAGGGAGAGCTTTCCAGCCGCGAGGAGGCGATGGAGTGGGCGGCGGAGCAAGTGAGGCAGGGGTAAAGGAGAACACAAAATGAAAAATAAAAAAGTGCAAAATGCAAAATGCTATCCAAACCCGGAATGCCGAATCGGCAAGGGACTGTCCCCCCCGGCAGCCGTTTATAATGTCAAGTCGTCAACAGCTCGGGCTTTTCGTGGACTGTTCCCACCCCCCAGCGTCAGCAATAATTAAACCTGATAGGATTTTATCAGTTGTTCGGCCTCTTTGCGAGAATAAAGGATACTATAATCAACGATATAGAGCTGACATGCCCGGCAAAGATGCGATTGATAGTATTGTGCTTTTGAGGGCAGTATCTTCCGGTAGCCTGCCCGCACGAGGTCTTCATCCACAAAAGCAAACTTTTTAAATTTTGCTGTCGCTACAAAAGATAGGCCAATTGCACGAGCGGAAAATCCTCTTTGCATCGCAATCCCACAACGTGGACAAGTATTTAAGGCATCAGTATCCATGCTTAACCTCCTAAAGATAGGCTAAGGGAATCAACGCTAGGACTGATGATTGCATTTTACTGATTATCTTCCGCCTCCTTCATCAACGGCAGCGTATACGGGTCCTGCTCCAGGTGGCGGCGCCAGTCGTCCAGGCGGCGGGCGGCGTGGTTCAGGTTGCGGATCACCTCGATGATGGCCCAGAGGGCGCCCAGCATGAAGATGAAACCGAGGCCGACCGCGCCCGCCAGGCCGAGGATGGAGATGAGATAACCCTGCACGAGAGCCGCCGACGAATTTTTCGCCTTGCAGGAAAAGAGCAGGGCGGTGGAGGCGCAGAACAGGCCGATGAGCAGCAGGCCGAGGTAGCCCAGCCCGAATTCCCAGGGGGAGACACCGCCGAAGGTAGCCGCGATGATAGCTATTACCGGCGCGCCGCTGATGAGAGTAAGCAGCAACAGCGCAACCGCGCCGAAGCATTTGCCGTAAACGAGCTCGCGTGAAGTCAACCGGCTGATGAGCAGAAAATCGATCCTGCGGTTTTCGCGCTCACTGCTGAAGATGGTGGCGGTCAATCCAGGGCTGATAACGAGCATCATCACCCCCTGGCCGATCATCACCGCGATGAACAGTGCGCGGCCCACCTTCGGCAAGGCCTCCGGCGAAAATTCAAAATGGCTCAGCTTTGTGCCGATCACCAGAATGGCGCAAAGCGCCAATCCGAACCCCAGCATCACCGTGAAGGCTCGTCCTCCGCGCAGGCGCCGGCGCAGGTCGTCCCATAACACAGGATGTCGATCCGGCAGGCGCCAGCGCGGAGACGTCAGCGTGGAGCGACTGACACGCGGCGCGGCGGCGCCATGCGCGATGGGGGTGCGCTGGTGGTGGATGGCGGAGACGCAAAACCGCAGCAGGAGCGCGGCCGGCAGCAGATAGAGCAGCACGAGCAGCAGATTCAATCCGGATCCGTAGCACCATCCGGTTAAGGCGGGGAATGTCATTACGACCGCAGATTGCAGGAGCTCAATCAGCAGGGGACGCCCGCCGAATTCCAGCGCGGCAATCATGCCGAGGGTGACGGCGACCGCGGCGCGGGTATTGCGCGCCAGGGCGGAGGCCGCCAGTCCGAGGGCAACAAAGGCGGCTCCCTGCGCCACCGCCAGCAGCAGAGTGGCGACGAATGTCAGCGCCGTCACGTATTCCAGCAGCACCATCATCAGGCTGATGGGAAGAAAAAAGAGGATAATCAACAGCGGCAGCGCGCAGGCGCCGGCGTATTTCTGCATGACGATGGAGCGCGTGGTGAGCGGAGTGAGGAAGAGGAAGTCCAGCGAGCCGCGCTCGCGCTCCGCGGTGAAGGAGCTGACCGCCAGCCCCGATCCCAGCAGCACGAGCAGGAATACCTGCACCGCGTTCATGGCGTTCCAGAGGTCGCGGTTCCACTCGGGATGCCTGTACCCCAGCAGCGGCAGCAGCCCGATGCCGACCGCCACATACAGCAGCGCCTTCAGCACCGGCACGCGCCGCATCCGCCTCCCATATACGCGCCGGCGCAGCTCTTCTCGAAACAGCGGATACCGATCGGTCAGCATTCCTGGCATGGCTTGTTCTTCGCTTTGCCGCCCCCTGTTTCCTGCCGCCGTCCGGTACGACATAAATTAATTGCACGTGATATAATCCATCGGCGCGAAAGGAGAAAACAATGTATCGATACGATCCACTGGTCGCCCCCGATCCGCAAGAATGGCTGGCGATGGATGAAAACGAACGGGTTGTGTCGGTTGAGCGATATCACCGCCGGCAGCGCATCCGCATGCCGAATGTGCGCGTGCATGCGCTTTTCCAAACAATCGCGGAAAACCAGATCGCCATGGGCGACGAAATCCCGGCGGCGGCGAAGCTGCGGGAGTTGATGGCGGAAGGCCTGGACCGCCATGAAGCGCTGCACGCCATCACCAGCGTGGTGGGGAGGGAATATTATCTCCTCATGAAAGGCGAGCTCAAGGAAGACGCCAAAGTGTGGTTCGAGCGGGAAATGAAAGCGCTGACGAAAGCACGGTGGGAGGAGGAGTATGGGGTAGAGGGTGATCATTTATAAATATGTGACCGGCGCCGATTCGGTTTCTCTGTAGCGCGCCGGATCGGATCACCCAGCGTCAATGCCCAGCGCTCCCGGCAACCTTCAATGTCATTATATCGCGGTGGCCTGCATTAAGTTACTTTTCAATTCTACCCGGCCCTTGACGGATTCACCAAAACCCGGCTATTTTCATGGTATGGATGCTGACATGCAGCGGCGGATTCGCAAAATATTCGGATTCTTCTTGCTTGCCTTCCTGGTATTGATCGGCTGGCAATCGTACTGGCACCTGTATGCGAGCGATGCGCTGCTGACGATGCCGGGCAACCGCCGGCTGGCGCGGGCGGAGCGGGGGATTCCGCGCGGAGTCATTTACGACGCCCGCGGGAGAAAGCTGGCGTGGTCGGAAGAGGGGGAGCGGCATTACGCCGATCCGACGGCCACCGCACCGGTGCTCGGCTACCTGGATCCGGTGTATGGCCGCACCGGAATTGAGGGATTGTGGGACCCGGAGCTGTCCGGCCTGTCCCGGCATTTCGGCGCGACCGAGCTGCGCCGTATCATCAAGGGAGAGAAACCGCATGGGCAGGACCTGGCGCTGACGCTGGACCTGCGGCTGCAGCAAGCGGCGCAGCGGGCACTGGGGACACGGCGCGGCGCGGTGGCGGCGCTGGACCCGGCCACCGGCGCCATCCGCGTTCTGGCCAGCAGTCCGACCTTCAATCCGCTCACCATCGGAGAGGATTATTCGGGCATCCTCCAGGCACGCAACGGCGCGCTGCGCAATCGCGCGCTGCAGGATCATTACCCGCCCGGCTCGACCATGAAGCTGGTAACGGCAGCGGCGGCGCTGATGAACGATATTGCACCGGGTACTACATTTACCTGCCCGGGAAAGTCGCGCATTTACAACGTCAACGTCACCGATTACCATGGCGCGGTGCACGGCACGCTGGCCATGGACGCGGCGATGGCAAAATCGTGCAACAATTATTTCGCGCGGCTGGCAGTGCGGGCGGGAGCGGACGAATTTGCCCGCACCGCCCGGGCATTCGGCTTCGGCAATCCGTGGTGGAACCAGTTGGAGGACCCCCGGATGATTTCCGCGCCGCTGGTACGGGGCAAGCCGGCGCTGGCCGCCAGCGCGTTGACGCCCGATCCGAACGCGCCCATCCCCAACGGCGAGCTGGCGCACATGGGCTTCGGGCAATCCACCGTGGTCGCCACCCCGCTGCAGATGGCGATGGTGACCGCGGCCATCGCCAACGACGGCAAGCTGATGGCCCCCTATCTGGTTTCGCAGTTGCGGAAAGGGAACTCGCCGCAGATATTGCGGAAATATCGATCGCTGCCCATCGGCTTCCCGCTAGATAATGCATCAGCCGAGATACTGAAGACGATGATGCGTCATGTAGTGACGCGCGGGACGGCGCGTGGAGCGGATGTGCAAGGCATCACCGTTTACGGCAAAACGGGTACCGCCCAGCAGACCGGCGGCAGCGATCACGCCTGGTTCATCGGCTTCGCGGAGCGCGGCTCCGCCCAGCTCGCGTTTGCCGTCGTCATCGAGCGCGGCGGCACCGGCGGCCGCGTCGCCGTCCCGGTGGCGAAACAAGTGCTGGAAGCGTGGGAATAAATAGCGGGACGCAGGAAAAAATGATCGAAAAGATATTAAATGATTGAAATGATATTTATATTTAATATTTTGTCAAATAAATATCATTTCAATCATTTTTCACTGCGCCCGCTACTATGGGATCAAAACCACTTTGTCCGCTTTATGCAACGTAACCAGCTCGAAGGCTTGCTCGTATTCCGCCAGCGGCAGTATGTGGGAGACCCAGTCTTCCAAACGGACACCGCCGTTTTCTATCATCTCTACCAGTGCCGCCTGTGCGCGCCCTTCGCGGGCGCCGACGCGGGTGACGTTGGGGCGCGCGAGCTGCTCCTCGCGGTAAGGACTTGATTCGGGCGGGACGCCGTAGACGCATACCCGACCATTCTCGCCGCTTAGCTCAAGCGCGGTATCAAGCGCTTCCGGCGAGCCGACCGCTTCCAGCACAATGTCGAAGCCGCCGGCGGCCACAATGCGCCGCACCTCGGCAGGAAAATCGACGCCGGCCACGTATCCGTCGCAGCGGCTCACCGCCGCGAAGCGCTCCGCGCGCGCCGGATTGCGGCCGAAGGCGAAGACCGGAGATGCCCCCAGCAGCTTCGCGAACATGGCGAAGGCCTGGCCCACCGGCCCGGACCCCACCACGGCGAAGGAGATGCCAGTAACGACACCGCAGGCGACCGCGCAGTCCAGCGTCTCCATCAGCGTCACCATGGCGGTTGCCCGCGCGGGTGGGACGTCAATGAGCAGTTTCTGCTGGTCGTGGGGGAGTGGCTCCGGCCCGTAGGGTACGCCTTGACGTTCCCACTCGTCGGTTACCAGGCCGTATTGGGCGAAGCCTCCCCAGCGGCTGCATCCGCCGGGCACGTGGGCATCGGCCAATCGCTGCCGGAACACGCGGTCACCCGGCTTATAATTCGCTACCTTCTGCCCCACTACCGTCACCGTGCCGATCGATTCGTGCCCGAGGGCGATAGGCAGCGGGCCCGGGAAAAGATCGTGCCGCATCAACTTGTGGTCGGTGGAGTTGCAGATCGCGCAGGCTTCCAGGCGGACGAGCGCGTCATAATCGCCGGGCGCAGGAATGTCCAGCTCACTTAAGCGCAGCATGCCCGGAGCAATTGCCAGCAATGCCTTCATGAATTCACCTCGATTGAAAAATTCTCCCGCCGGCGGGCGGCTTCCTGCCATGAGGAAATAATAATCACCCGTGAGGGTATCGTGAATTGCCGATTCAGGATAATATAGTATATGGAATGATTTAACCGGGGGATGCCGGGCGAATCGATTGCTCGCGTTAATAAAAATAGCAGGCTGATCGAAAAGTTGTATGTGTATCGAGTCGCCCTTTGCCGGGTGAGTGTGATATGATATTGTATGAACCGGGTTTTCATGATCGGCAAAGATGTAAATTAGTCGAACATTATTGATTGATATAATACGATTTGATGCATATGAAGGGATGTGCGTGCGATGGCAATAATCCAATCCTGCTTCGGGATATTACCATCTGTCTGATGTTCCGATCACCTGCCGCCTTGTCATTTATGGTAAAGTGCGAATCATCGGCACAGAAGAGTGTTTCGGTTCATCTCCGCGGGTAGAATCTAGATGTATCGGATTTAAGAAGCGCAGGGACGCCTTACGGAGGAGACTGCGTCGAAGGGAGGATAGGCATGCCGGACGGCGATATGTGGCAAAGGTTTACTAACCCGGCAACCCGGGTCATACACTTCGCGCAAGAAGAAGCCAAGCGGCTGGGGATGAACGTCGTCGGCACGGAACATATCCTGTTAGGATTAGTCCGTGAAGGTGAAGGGGTCGCGGCGCGCGTATTGGAGCGGCTGGGTGTCAGTCTGGGCCGGGTGCGATCCGAGCTGAATCGCCAGGTGACGCCATCCGACAGTCACGCGGTCGGCTCCACCCGGTTGACGCTCAGTCCGAAAGCGAAAAAGGCGCTGGAATACGCGCTGCAGGAAGCGCGCGAGCTGAATCCAAAGCTCGGATTGCTGGACTTTGTTGACACGGAGCACCTGTTGCTCGGACTCATTCGGGAAGGCTCCAGCTCCGGCAGCAAGGCGGTCCGCCTGCTGGAAGGACTGGGAGTAGACCTTGAGCGTGTTCGCAAGGAAGTGATGAATTATCTGGGCGGCTCGCCGTCCATCGCCCCCACTACGCGCCAGCGCAGCAGCACCCCGGTTCTTGATGCGTTCGGGCGCGATCTGACGAAGATGGCCGCCGAAAGCGGGCTGGACCCGGTGATAGGCCGGGAAAAGGAAATCCAGCGCGTGGTGCAGATTTTGAGCCGGCGCACGAAGAACAATCCGGTGCTCATCGGCGAGCCCGGCGTCGGCAAGACCGCCATCGTGGAAGGGCTGGCCCAGCGCATCATGCAGAAAGATGTGCCGGAAGTCCTTTTCGAGAAGCGCGTCGTCTCGCTCGACCTGGCCGGCCTGGTGGCAGGCACCAAATACCGCGGCGAATTCGAGGAGCGCATGAAGCGCGTGACCGAGGAGATTCGCAAGAGCGCGGGCGAAATCATTCTATTCGTTGACGAGCTGCATACCGTGGTGGGCGCCGGCGCGGCGGAAGGCGCCATCGACGCCTCGAACATTCTGAAGCCGGCGCTGTCGCGCGGCGAGCTGCAGTGCATCGGCGCCACCACGCTGAATGAGTTTAAGAAATACATCGAAAAAGATCCGGCCCTGGAGCGGCGGTTCCAGCCGGTGCAGGTGGCCGAGCCGTCGGTGGATGAGTCGATCAGCATCCTCCGCGGCCTGCGGGCGCGTTACGAGGAACACCACCAGGTGAAGATCGCCGACGACGCGCTGGTGCTGGCGGCGCGGCTCTCCGACCGTTACATCACCGACCGCTTCCTGCCGGACAAGGCCATCGACGTGATGGACGAGGCGTCCTCCCGCGTGCGGCTGGAGGCCTCGGTGGTGCCGGCGGACCTGCGCACCGTGCGGCAGGATTTGGAGCAGGTGACGCAGGAATTACAGGAAGTGTTGAGCGTAAGCCCTTACGAGCGGGACTACGATCGCGGCTTCGAGCTGCGCGAGAAGCAACGGGAGCTGAAGGAGCGCGCGCAGGAGCTGGAAGAACAATGGAAGCGGGCGCGCGGCAACGCCCGCACCGAGGTGAACGAGGACGATATCGCCGAGGTAGTCTCCATCTGGACCGGCGTGCCGGTGCGGAAACTGACCACGGACGAGACAAAGCGCCTGCTCGAGATGGAAGCTCATCTTCACGAGCGGGTTATCGGCCAGGACGATGCCATCAACGCGGTGGCGCGCGCGGTGCGCCGCGGACGCGCCGGTCTGAAGGACCCGAAGCGGCCCACCGGTTCGTTCATCTTCCTAGGTCCTACCGGCGTCGGGAAGACCGAGTTGGCGCGGGCGCTGGCAGAATTCCTCTTCGGCAGCGAGGATGCGCTGCTGCGCATCGACATGTCGGAATACATGGAGCGGTTCGCGGTGTCGCGGTTGGTTGGAGCGCCTCCGGGCTATGTCGGCTACGACGAAGGCGGGCAATTGACCGATCGCGTGCGCCGGCGCCCATACTCGGTGGTGCTGCTCGATGAAATCGAAAAGGCGCACCCGGAAGTTTTCAACCTGCTGCTGCAGGTGCTGGAGGACGGGCATCTCACCGACAGTCAGGGACACAAGGTGGATTTCCGCAACACGGTCATCGTGATGACCTCCAACATCGGCACCAGCTCGATGGAC
>Ga0172375_10002831_pt1 | contig 26789 bp, 35 predicted proteins | sample LakKiv1m_FD_114537 | JGI IMG/M metagenome (GOLD analysis project Ga0172375, IMG submission 114537) | Freshwater microbial communities from Kabuno Bay, South-Kivu, Congo - kab_092012_11.1m | ecosystem: Environmental > Aquatic > Freshwater > Lake | place: Democratic Republic of the Congo...
ATGTGATACCTGTATTAATCTGCTGAACTGTAGCTCCACGCTTATTGGAAGTAGCAAGTGGATTATGACATCCCTGGCAGTTGCTGGCGTATAGTGCTGCCCCATCAAGAGTTTGCGTGGGTGTCGGTGTAGGTGTTGGTGTAGGTGTTGGTGTAGGTGTTGGTGTCGGAGTTGGCGATACAGCCAGGACGCTCGCTATAGCCTGGATCTGCGCCGAACTGAGATAGGAGAGGGAGTTCATGCCCTGGACATTTATAATGCCGTTATTGATCTGCAACGCTGTAGCTCCGCGCTTATTGGAAGTAGCAAGTGGATTATGGCAGGCCTGGCAGTTGCTGGCGTATAGTGCTGCCCCGTCAAGAGTTTGCGTGGGTGTTGGTGTTGGAGTTGGCGATACAGCCAGGACGCTTGCTAGAGCCTGGATCTGCGCCGAACTGAGATAGGAAAGGGAATTCATGCTTGATACTGTTGTGATACCGGCATTAATCCGCTGTACGGTAGCTCCACGCTTACTCGAAGTAGCAAGTGGATTATGGCATCCCTGACAATTACTGGCGTAGAGTGTCGCTCCGTCGAGACTTTGCGTAGGTGTAGGAGTCGGTGTTGGAGTTGGCGCCAGGGGTAAGGCATTGGCTATAGACTGGAGTTGCCCCTGAGTCAGTGAGATGGAATTCATGGATGAAACTGTGGCGATGGCATTGGCAATCTGGTCCGCGGTTCTTCCCGGCTTGTTGGAAGTGTCCAGAGGCTTATGACAGCCTGCGCAATTACCGGCGTAAAGAGCAGCCCCATCAAGAATTGTTGTCGGAGTTGAGGTTGGCGACACAGTAAGGGCGGTGTCGATCGCCTGAAGCTGCTCCGGAGTCAGTGAAATGGAGTTCATGGCCGATACTGTGGTGATAGCATTGGCAATCTGTTCCGCGGTTCTTCCTGGCTTGTTGGAGGTGGCCAGAGGCTTATGACAGCCAGCGCAATTGCTTGCGTAAAGATCTGCCCCATCAAGATTCGTTGTTGAAGTTGAGGTTGACGATCCGGACAATGCGTTGGCAATTGCCTTGAGTTGCTCCGGAGTCAATGATATGGAGTTCATGGCTGATACTGTTTTGATGCTGGACTGAATCTGCACTGCCGATCTTCCAAGCTTGGTGGAAGTGGCAAGTGGCCGATGGCAGCCCTGGCAATAGCCGGCGTAAAGAGTTGCTCCGTTGGAAGTTGAAGTTGACGGCATAGCCAGGGCGCTGGCTATAGCCTGGAGCTTCGGCAAACCCAGGACGGAAAGTGAACTCATGGCGGGGACTGTGTTTATCGCAATCTGAATCTGCGCCGCCGTTCTTCCGAGCATCGTGGAAGTAGCCAGAGGCTGATGGCAGCTCTGGCAGTTGTTGGCATAGAAATCCGCTCCGTAGAGTGTCTTCAGTGTCAGGTTATCCGGATGGTCGCTTGGATTACCAGGGAATGACCTGGCATGGATTTCTTCTATATTTGTGAATCCATCACCATCCGAGTCTAATTGTTCTATACTGGTAAAGTTGTGATCATGTTTTGCGAAGTCTGTACCATAAGGATTCAATGGTCCTCCGCCGGCAGGATTGATATGACAGAGACTGCAGCTATCAATTCTTGATCCAACCTCACCGGGATCTAACGTTTTTTCGAAGCTGTTGAGATAGTCGACCCTACCAAAACCCCCGGGTATCCCAAATAAGGATGTCACTACTACTAGTACAACCGGTACTATCCCAAATATTAATTTTGTGTTCATTTGTTTTTCTCCTTTATTCGTTTTACATTCGTTCCCTTTTGTAACAATAATCTATAGTCACAACACTAAAGGTGCGAATCATTGTATTTGGGTTTAGTTCCTCACAATAGTTAAGTATGTCGAAAGTTTTTAGGTTTATTAAGGTTCTAAAATCTATTATAAGATGCACTGCAGTATATTTAGGTTTTTAATTGTTTAATAATGGTTTTTTTAGATAAAAAGATTAAATATTTGCTTTAAATTTATTAAAAAATGGATCAATTTAATTGTAAAATTATAAAAATAGAACACCAGGATCCCTGAAAATAGAAAAATTCGTCCTGAAAGGTTTGGATCCTGGAATCAGTCCTGAGAGAAAAAGGAGAGGATCCATAATAATACTTGGATTCGCCGGTTAACAGCTACAATTACATTTTTTTTATATATCTTTCATTCTTTAGGATTAAATCGATTAAGAGCCTGCTGAGTCATTCGCCAAAAAAAACGTTCAATTTGATGATACCTAAAATCCAGAAAAGATCCGAAAGATCTACTTGATTTGACAGATGAATTGTTTTGCGATGAAAAATCCAGAAAAATTGCAGTTTCGATTCGTTCAAAGCATTAATTCTGCAATTTTTCAGAAAATAGGAAGCAAGAACCTGATTTTGGCTTTAAGTCCAACTGTCAAATTGCAGAAAGGATTTACACCATTTTGGTCAAAGAACCCCAAAGTCAAGATAATATTCAGGTATTAAAGAGGTGGTAATGGCCCATATACTGAAATCAGGCCAACCCTGGCAAAAAGATTATTTCTTGAATTCAGTATAACCACATTTCCCACATGAACTGCGATTCTTGTGTTCACCAAGGAATACTCCTGGTCCGCATCTGGGGCATGAGGGTTTTATCTTTTTTGCTTTATTTCCGCTTATTTCGTAAAATTCATTAACTGCCATTATGATCTCTCCATTCTTAAGCCGGGGATTTTGGTTCCGCTGGAGCTGCTGCTGGTGCCGGAGCTGTTGTTTGCTCCTGTCCTTCTACAACCTTTGGTGCATCTCTTGCGATAAGGTGCTGGTGGGAAAGTTGTTTCAGGCGTTCTTCCGTCTGGTAGATGCAAGCTTTTGCCATCATTTCCTGCTTCCCGTATATTGTGCCAAGATGCTCAATAACGATAAGTTCAGGTTTGGAATTAAGCAGCGCTGCAAGCTTATTCTTTAACTCGATCCGCGAGGCTGTTGTTTTATTCTTTACAGAGACATTTATCTCTCTTCTCTTTAACAGTGGATTTGTTTTATCTTTGATGATCTGAAGTTCCATTATTTTATCTCCTTGCATTTCATTTTATTAAGGAATAATTGTATTTCTTTCTTTTTGTTCTCAGTAACTCGAACAAGTACCGCCCCTTTGTCGGGCAAACCATATATAATTACTGATGAGATGGGAGCCATGGCTATCGCAGGAAGAGCTGCGAGGTCCTCCTCTCCTTTTATGAATATCTGTACGGGCGTATTGGATCCCATTGCTTTCTGCGTCTCCTCCAATAATTCTTCCGTTATTATACCGGGGGGATTTTCGACTGTTATATTTTTAAAATGGGCATGTCGCGTGCCTTTCATTACCATATCTGAAGCCGGGCTGCGTTTAGTCCTGTCATCTACGAAAGAAATATCCGGGACCAATCCGGCACTCAGGATATTAAATGTGACAATATCTCCAACAGTGATCAACCTGGCGTATTCAGTTAAATTCTTAATGATTTTCTTTGTAGTCTCGATCCCATCTCCGGGATAAAGTTCGCCATGGAGTTTTCGAAGTTCTTCTCTCAGTTCAACAGGCAGGCAGTATCTTTTCAAGTTACCTAACCTTCAACGCATACTCCCCGGGTAATTTGACTCCGAGTTTTTTGGCGATCTGTGATTTATCGGGGTCGATAATGACCACATAACCGCTCCAGTCGTTTGTGAGCGCTGTTGAATTACAATATGAGCATATCTGGCTTTTCTTAACGATCCTGTGACATTCCCTGCAGACATTGTCAGGCATTTACGCTCCCTCAGGTTTTTTTTCCTCGGTTTTTTCAGAGTCGGGCGATTCTTCTTTCTTTTTCTTCTTTGGTTTCCCCTTCTCTTGCGATTCTTCTTTGGGTTTTCGCGCTTCTTCCAGCCATTCCAGCTTGCCAAGGGTATGCTGGCGCATAGTGAGACCGATCTTGCTATCTCTTGGTTCACGCTCATTCAGGCTTACAGCTATTATTCTTGCCCTTATGTGGTCTCCCTCTGTTATCGAACGCCCTGATTCTTTTGTTATAAGCCTTGAATTTTTCTCATCATAACTCACGAATTCATCGGTCAGCTGGCTTACATGCACAAGGCCATCAAGCGGCCCGATACCAAGGAAAACACCGAACTGGACAACTTCAACAACGCTTCCTTCAATGATCTCCTGAAGTTCTGGCATGAAAGTCAATGCATCAAAAACTGCATCATAATATACTCCTCCGTCCCCGGCGAGTATATGTCCTTCGCCAACTTCCACAATATCTTTGACAGCAACTATCGCGCCAATCCTCTTGTCAACCAGTCCTTCAAGCTTTTCCCGCAACGCGAGTTTTACAGCTTCTTCAACAGGTTCACCGAGTAATTCAGGTGCAATTCTCACCGTATCTGCTAATCTCATTTTCTTATACATCTAAATCCTCTTAAAAAGATATTAAATACTTAAACGAGTTCTATCTCGAAGATACACAATAGTAACTCCCTTACTACATAATCTTTTCTTTAATTCGGCATCATTAGTAAGAACTGACGCTTTCATTCCAATTGCTTTTTCCATGATCACATCATCTGCGAATCCACTTTCTTTTATTATGGTGCAGCGATCTAATAATGATAACCCTATCTTTGCTGCTATTTTATCTTTCCCGCGCCCTGAAGCTGCGATCTTTTCAAGTTCCCTTACCGAAGCGCTCGCAACAATATAAGAATCAAAACCCAATCGACCAAGTTCTGAAAAAATATCCAGTCCGAATTGGCCCGGGATCATCAAACCATTTGTATCAATGATCACTTTTTGCTTCATTTGAATTCTTTCAATACACCTGAACCGATAAGCCTCCAGCGAGCGCCGACGCGCCTGCTGATCGCTATATGTGAACCCTTATCAGCACATATGGGTCTTTTGAGTTTGACTTCCGCATCCAGTTGTCTTGCGCTTGTAACGACTCCTATTGTAGTAGCAGTACCGATATTCAGCATTAAGGGTTCATTTGAGCGTATAGGCTCAACTACCGATTCATCGTTTACGCCTACTACTCTGTCAAGGAGTTTTGTTTCCATTACAAAACCTTCGATGGTAGGGGGTAATTTTCCGGGAAGACCCGCAACCTGCCCGACGAGAGCATCGCTCTTTGTAATAGACGGGTCAAGTTTTGTGCCCACACCAATAAGACCTCCAGGTCTTGCTTCCTGCAGTTCTTCATTCCCTGCATGTATGGATGTGATCACTGTTTTGATAGGAACCCATTTTACAGTTCCCCCGCTTTCGACTTTCCTTCCGGGTCGCATCTCGATCTCATCTCCAATACGGAATATCCCGCAATTCAAAGATCCTCCGATAGCTCCACCTTTTAGTTTTTCAATATTCGTCCCTGGTTTATTAATATCAAAGGATCGGGCTACGAACATTAACGGTGGCTTATCTATTTCATGCTTGCCAGTGGGTATATATTTTTCAATTGCTTCAATGATAAGATCAAGGTTCGCATTCTGCTGTGCCGAAACCGGGATGATCGGGGCATTTTCAGCAACAGTATCCTTCACGAAAGCTTTTATCTGGTTATAATTCTCGATTATTTTTTCTCGCGTGACAATGTCAATCTTGTTCTGGATAATAATAATATTCTTTATGCCCAGGATGTTCAAAGCCATTAGATGTTCTTTTGTCTGCGGCTGGGGGCAAGTTTCATTTGCCCCGATCACAAGAAGAGCACCATCCATCAGGGCTGCACCCGATAACATCGTAGCCATCAGGGTTTCATGACCCGGGGAATCAACGAAGGATATAGCTCGAAGGACTTCTGTTTTTGCCCCGCATTTCTCACATATTTTTTTCGTTGTAAAACAATCAGGTTCCGGGCAATTAGGACACTTCATCAGTACGATATCCGCATAGCCAAGCCTTATTGATATTCCCCTTTTTATTTCTTCACTATGCTTATCTGTCCAGGAACCAGAAAGTGCCTTTACGAGCGTGGTTTTGCCGTGGTCAACATGCCCTACTATGCCAATATTTACAACAGGTTGCAATTAAATCCTCCGAAAATGATGTTCTTACATTAGGTTCTTTGTATTTAATGGCTTTTACATATTTCGAGGGGAGGTCTTGTTTGATAAATAGCTCCGGGATGGCGCGCACCATGCCTGAAACCGGGGGTAGCTGCCAGGTGATGGCGGGGATTGATATATTGGAGCTGGATTACTAATCAACATATATTTATATTGTCTCATCAATCCTCATTCTATTTTTCCGACCTAACCATTTAATCAGAAATATGCACTTCTCCGCCTGATTCATGATACGATCCATTTTCCAAAAACCACTCCTGCCCCACAAAGAAGCAGGCTCAAAATTACATTAGCTCCAAAAACACGAAACTCCCTGCGTTCAAGTAGACGGAAGCTCTCATAGCTGAATGTTGAAAATGTAGTAAATCCCCCCAGTATCCCGGCATCTGCAAAATATGGCAATGGATTTGCGCCGAATGTGATCATGGAAAGAATCATTGAGCCTGCGAAATTTACAAGCAGTGTTCCTGTTGGAATGTCCCGATAGACAGGATATATGCCCGAAACAAGATAGCGCAGCAATGCTCCAAGCGCTCCTCCTGCTCCTGCCAATAGTACCGGCATAAGATTCATGATCCCAGCCCCTTAATCGCAAGCATTCGTCCCAGAAAAACCGATGCAAGGCAAAAAACGATATTTGAAGTTACATTCAATGCGGCCATGGTTTCTGGAAATTGCATGGTCTGCACAATGAATGTTGAAAAAGTCGTGAGGCCGCCACAAAAACCGATACCTATGAGATATCGCTCACGATCGCTGAAAAAACCAAGTTCTGTAGCATACATAAGGTAACCCAGGATAAAACTCCCGGCGACGTTTGCCAATAAAATTCCCGTTGCGCCGGGAATTAATAACGATAGGGTCTCCCTGATCGCAGAACCAAAAAAACCGCCTATCAAAATATATGCAAATCTGGTTAGTTCCATTTTCCAGTTCAATAGCGGGATTGGATAAAAAAGTTACACTATGAATTGAAGGATTATTAAGGATACAATTATTGTTATGTTAATTACCATTTCCCCGACCGGATAATTGAAATAAGGAGCCCTATCCCCAGAAATCCTGCAATGAAAAAACCGATAATTCCCAGAAGAGGCACACCAAAGAGACTGGGTGACATTCGTGTCTGGATGATAAGGGAAGAGCCCACAATGAGTGCAGCGATTATCATGCTGAAAGATAACCTGTTGCTTATAATATCCAATTCTTCCACAAGTCCGTCAAGCCCCAGGTGTTCAAGTTCAAGCTTTAAAGTTCCTTTTTCTGCTTTTGAAAGTAAATGATTCACCCTTTTTGGAAAATTTTTCATCAGGCGGATAAGATCAGATACGCTTTTTTCAGCCTCTTTAATTATATGGGATGTTTTAGCCCGATCTGTGAGCAGTTTCTTGACATAAGGTTGCGTCAATTCACCAAAATTATGTTCCGGGTCAAGTTTTCGGCTGATATCTTCCCTGATAATAAGTGTTTTTGAAAGAAGCATTATGTTTGACGGAATTTTCCCCCCTGTCCCTGCAAAAATATCGATCAGGTCTCGAAGGAAGGCAGAGGGATCGATAAATTTGCTTGACAGATTGTAATAGTTCGTTAATAATTCGTCAAGCTTTATTTTGACCAGCGGGCTCTCAGTTCCCAAATCACTGATAAGTCCCAGCTCTGCCAGGGCTTCTATCAGGATATCAACATCATTTAATTGTATCGATATTATGAGATTTGTGAGATTTTCGCGAAGCAGTGGGTCAATATGCCCTGCCATACCGAAATCCAGGAATATGATCTTTCCTTCGGGAGAAACAAGAATATTGCCGGGATGCGGGTCAGCGTGATAAAAACTATCTTCAAATATCATTTTTAAATATGCATATGAAAGATCGAGACAAATTTTTTTCCGGTCCATTCCTTGCGCTTCGATCTTTTCGAGATCTGTGATTTTTATGCCTTCAAGATATTCCTGGCAAAGAACGTGTCTTCTTGTGTATTCCCAGTATATTTTCGGGATCTTGACATTTTCGCTTTCTTTGAAATTCAAGTAAAACCTGTCAGCATTCTGGGCTTCATGTGTGTAATCGATCTCAAGTCTTATTATGCGCGAAAATTCTTCTACAAAACCCACTGGATTAAAGAATTTACTTTCTTTTATATGCTTCTGGGCAAATTTTGCGAGGCTCATTAAAATTAAAAGGTCATTTTCTATCATCTCTTCAATTCCAGGTCTCATTACTTTTACCGCTACTTCCTCACCGCCCGATAAGGTAGCGTGATACACCTGTCCTATTGAAGCTGAAGCTATTTGTTCAGGATTGAATTTCAGGAATATCTCTTCTATCTTTTTTCCCCCGAAATCTTTTTCTATCACCTTTCTTGCTTCTGAAAAATCAAATGGGAGAACACGATCCTGGAGTTTTTCGAGTTCCTGTATATACTCTGCGGGGATGAGATCGTGTCTTGTACTTAATATCTGACCTGATTTAATGAACGTGGGCCCAAGTTCTTCCAGGGCAAGGCGCAGCCTTTGCGCTTCTGAAAGTACGAGCATTTGTTCCTTGAGAGGTTTGGGTCCGAACAGTTTCTCGCGAAAAGACCGAAAAGGACGAAGGCCAAACCTGTCCACAAGGTATCCAAAACCATGTTTGATCATTACGTCAACGATCTCGCGGTATCGTCTTACGTAAGCGTACTGTTTATCAAGCAGGCTCAAGATATATTATCCCGGACGAATTATTTTTTCGACATGGCCTGGATCGTCTTTTCAAGCTTCTCGATCTTCTTCTCAAGAGCAGTGATATCGCTTTTCATGACCACACCACTCTTTTCAAATGTTTCTTTTACCCTTTCATTGATCTTATCTTCAAGGTCTTGTATCTGTTTTTCTCTTTCTGACAGCACGTCGCGCACGAATTTTTTTCCTTCTTCCCTGTTCAGTTCTCCTTTTTTTATCATTTCCTGGGAAAATTCCTCAACCTTTTCCTGGGTCAGGGAAATCACGCCTATACCGAATAATCCCATTTTCTTGAACATATCTGACATTTCTGACATATTAACCTCCTTTTAAGTAACAGGGCAAAGTTTTATTATAACGCCCCAATATGAAATTGGTTTATTAACTGATAATCTTTTTGATAAAGGAGACTTAATGAAATTGATCTTTAGCGGCATAGTGATCCCGATATCCACAATCGACTGGTACGGCAGGTCTGTGAGTGTAATTTTTTTTAATGGCTGTAATTTTAAATGCGTTTATTGCTCCAACAATAACTTCATAAAAGTGGCAAACCAGCGCATAGAGCCTTTGTATAAAGGCGGGAACGTGATGGAAATATATGAGATAGAAAAAATGATCATGGATGCAAGAAGTTTCATAAGCGCGGTCGTATTTTCAGGAGGTGAGCCAACGACCCAGTATGATGCGCTGGAACATCTGGCACGATTCGCAAAAGAGCAGGGGTTACTGGTTGGCATTGAAACGAACGGGTATTATCCTGAGCGGCTTTCAAAGCTCATCGAGAAAAGGTTGCTTGATAAAATATTCCTTGACATTAAAGCGCCTCTTGATGATGCGCAAAAATACAGCTTTATAACCAGGGGCGGGGAAGATGCTGCCCGGCGCGCCCGACAGTCGCTGGAACTTGAAAATGTTGACATCGAAGTCAGGACGACCGTTTTTCGACAATTTTCGGATGTACTTGGAATTGCAAAGGGTATCGAGGGAAAAAATTGCACATATGTTATCCAGCAGGGCATTCCTGAAAATGTTCCCGAAAATGAGATTGAGCTACGCAAAGAGACTGCTTTTACAAGGGATGAAATGGTGGCGCTTGCCAGGAGCGTGCCTTTTTTGAAGGATGTGAGGATCAGGACAAAAGAAAAAGGGGAGGAAAAGATTATCTGATCACAATTTTCACATATTCCTTTTAAAATCGTATCCCGTCGATCCTGTTCATTCTGCCCGAAAAGGATTTTAAAATATTAGCATATTGTTTTTCCCTCCGCAATCTATTTTGTCTAAAAAACTATCCAGAACCCGATGAACAAAGATCGCTTTTCCGGATTCGGCGAAATAATTCTGGCAGCAATACTATGGAGCTTCGTGGGAATTATCTTAAAACAGATACACGGGATGTCAGCACAGGGTATCATTTTTTACAGGGTGGGTTTTGCCTTCATAATATTTTTCGCTGCGCTTGTTGCTTCTGGAAACTTGAAGATAGTAAAACTTCATGAGAAAAAATCATACATTATCCTCTTTGGGATATTCCAGGTTGCAACAATGGTTTGTTATTTCATATCGATCATGAATGCATCGGTCTCTATTGCAGTGCTTTTGCTATCTACGGCTCCGGTTTATATCACGATATTCTCTCCCTGGCTCCTGAAAGAAAAGATTGGAAAAGGAGGAATTATCGCACTCGTTCTTTCTATTGTGGGTATCCTTCTGATAGTGGATCCCGGAAAACTCGATTTCAAGCTGTCTTCGATCGGCATATTGGCGGGAATTGCCTCCGGGATATTCTATGCGTTCGAGGTAATGACCTCAAAATATGTAAGCCAAACATATTCCGGCTATGCCCAAGCATTCTGGAGTTTTCTCGTCGCTGCAATAATTCTTTTGCCTGTAGGGGCCGTACCGCTCGAAGTTGTTTCCAGCAATCTCATATTCCTCATAATTCTTGCCATATTTCCGACGATATTGGCAGTATCATTATATTTTAACGGGTTGAAAAAAGTAAAAGCACAAAGCGCAAGTATCCTTGGATTGATCGAACCATTAAGTGCCATATTTTTTGCGGTACTAATTCTTGGTGAGCAGATATCAACCCTTGAAATAACAGGAGGAGCGCTTATATTGATAGGTGCTGCATTGGTTACTACGGATAAATGAACAATATTATTTATGAATGTTATCTTGAAGCAGGCAAAATCGCGGCAAAAGTCCGAAATGTTGCCCTGACCCGGATAAAAGAGGATATCCCGCTCCTTGAGATCGCAGAATATGTGGAAGAAAGGATAAAAGAACTCGGCGCAAAGCCTGCCTTTCCATGCAATATTTCAATAAATGAAATTGCATCCCATTACACACCGCAGGATAACCTGTCGGTCTTTCGAAAAGGCGATGTCGTAAAATTAGACCTTGGGGCACACATGGAAGGCTATATTGCTGACACGGCAGCGACCGTTGAAGTCGGAACGACGGATCATCATTTATTGATACATGCCTGTGATGAGGCTCTAAAAAAAGCCATTGGATCTGTAAAAAACGGCGTTGAGACCAGTCATATTGGCAAGACGATTGAAGATACGATAAAAGAACGTGGTTTTAGTCCCATAAGAGACCTGACAGGCCACAGCCTCGAAAGATATGACCTGCATTCAGGGATTTCAATACCTAATTATAAAAGCTTTTTCAGTCATACCATAAAAAAGGACGGCGTATTTGCGATCGAACCATTTGCAACATACGGCAGGGGGGATATCAAACAGGGCAAGCCATTTATTTTTGCTCTTAATGATAATTGCAAAGGAAATGCCGCCGAAGATATCAGGAAACGATTCGGAACGCTTCCGATTACTCAAAGATGGATACCGGGTATCAATATTAAAGATCTAAAAGGAGCGAGGGAATATTTTGAATTAGTAGAATCGGATGGTAAAATAGTCGCCCAGTCCGAACATACAGTTATTGTAAATGAGGAAGGTTGTGAAGTAATTACATTATAAGTTGACCGGATAGGAAGTAATAAGAGCGATGAGACACTATAATTAAACTGGACGATGAAAAATAAAGATACGATAATTTACGAGGCACATGGGAACCTATATCTTAATATAACAAATAGATGTACGGCCGATTGTGTTTTTTGTATAAAAAGGTATTCGGACGGGGTGTATGGATACAATCTTCGTCTAACAAAGGAACCAACACTTCCCGAAATAATTAAAGAGCTTTCAGGACAGGATCTTTCAAAATATAAGGAAGTTGTTTTCACAGGCCTGGGGGAACCTCTTGTGCGTCTTGATATTGTACTTGAAATCACAAAGTGGCTCAAAATCCGCGGGATACCCGTAAGGCTTGATACGATCGGCCACGCCAAGTTAATATACCCTGAGAGGAATGTAGCAGTGGAATTGTCAGAATCGGGAATGCAAGTCGTATCTATAAGCCTGAACGCACATGATGCCAGTACTTACAACCAGTTATGCGATCCCAGGTACATACACGCATATGAGAAAATGCTTGAATTCGCAACAGATGTTTCAAGATCCGGAATGGAATTGAGGTTCACTGTGGTTAGTCTGCCTGTTGTGGATATTGAAAAATGCAAAAAAATCGCGATGGATCATTGTGCAGACTTCAAAGTCAGGAGTTATAGTGCATCTTCCTGAACTTTTTTAACCACAAGTTATAATTATCGCTCTCTACATTTATTTGAGTTAATAGGAGATAGAACTTTCTGAAGAAACTGCTCTGGTATCTGATCGCAGGAACACGCGGCGGGCAAACACGCGCATTGATGCTGAAATTGCTCATTGACAGGCCATATAATGCAAATCAATTAGCTGAGGCTATGAACATGGATTATAAGACTATAAGGCATCATCTGGATGTGCTTACCAAGAACGGTGTAATAACAATGGAAGGTGACAAATATGGCGCTATGTATTTCATTTCCAAGACAATGGAGGCAAACATAAATGAATTTCATCAAATTTGGGAAAAAATTGATAAACAAAGCAAGTGAAGATTACAGGAGGAGATTTTATTCAGATAACTGAAATCGCTTATTATGTTTCGGCAGGCAACATAGTATTGCTATTAGTCCTCCTGGTTTCATATTTTCAGATATACAAAAAGATAAAGTCTAACTTTACACTTGGTCTCATGATCTTTACAGTGGCGCTATTATTGCAGAGCTTTTCACGCGCCATCATGTTATTATTGATCATTGCAAGCCCCCCTCCAGAGCATGTATATCCGATAATAATCAATCTCCTTGGCTATAATCCGATATATGTGATTATTCCGGATGTTCTTGAGTTCGTGGCTTTAAGTATATTGTTGTATTTCACAAGAGAATAAGAATTCAATGCGTATCTCATGTTCATCCCTGTTCATGTGGGAATATTCTCCGTGCGATATAATGGATATATTGCTAAATTCGGGGATAAAAAGCGTTGAATTCTGGGCTGAAACACCTTTTTTCTGGATAGGCAGGAATGATGAGGCTTCAGTGTCGGAATTGAAAAAAGCAATTTCCATTATGCCAGGTGGTTGTACCCTGCACGCCCCTGTAATGGATCTGAACCCATCTTCGTATAATGATCTTGTCCATGAAGCTACCGTTTCTGAAACTTTATGGTCTATTGAGCTTGGAAAATCCATAGGAGCAAGAGTTGTTACAATTCACCCCGGCAAAAGGACAGCCCATAGAAAACCCACGAATGATGATTGGAAGAAATTTGAGAACTATCTTGGGATATGCCTTGAAAAAGCGAAAAGCATGAATGTAAATCTTTCGCTTGAGAACAGCATGCCAGGCGTTCAATCCATGTGTTCCAACCCGGATGAGATGAAAGAGGTGCTGGATAAGTTCCCCGGCCTTTTTTTCACGTTCGATGTAGTGCATGCTTTTTTGAATTCCAGGAAAACTGCATTATCCTTCATTGATGAACTTGGCGACAGGATCATAAATGTGCATGTGGGCGCCCCGCATAACGGAAAGCCACATCATCCGGCGCATTATGAAAAGAAAATGGAAATAGTATTACAGCGTCTTTGCGATATAGGATACGACAGCGACCTCACTATAGAGATCGATGATAAAACATATCCTGCACAGTTATCAAGAGAGGATAAAATAACCGAGTTGATCCATGAAAGGGAGTACCTTGAGTCGATTTTCATGATAAAAACAACGAACTAGTGCGAACTGAAACGAACTACGGTAAAATGAGTTCCTACCAGTTAGTTGTTATTTTTTCATACAAATAACCAAAGAAAAATTATTTTTTCATCCTGAATATCCCTATCGCTATCAATGAAATTATAGACGTAAAAACTGTAAATCCCGGCGTTGATTTCGCAGTTTCACTCTCTTTCGGCGCTGGTTGGGTTACTACAGTTTCAGGTCTTATTGATATCGGACTTTTCAGGGGGAAATTATCCTTTGCATTTTTTCCGCCAAGCGCAATAACATATTCGCCGCTTCCTTTATTATCGCTCCAATAGTTGCCTGTCTTGTCAAAATCCCACGAGTTAAGGCCGCTGTTATCATAAGCCTGGTCTTTGTTGTCGATAAGATTATTTGAGTAAATGAGATTTGTTTTTGCTGAATAGGCATTAATACCTATTTTTTTATTGTTCTTTATGTTGTTATTGAAAATCTTATTATCATTAGAGATGTATATATCAATACCATTCAGGGAACTTGATTCTATATCATTGCCTGAAATGACATTGTTGTTGCTTTGTTGATATATTGAAACACCTACTTTATTCGAAAAAATGTTCATATTTGAAACGGTGTTATCATTTCCATTATATATCGTGATCCCTGCATCTTCCTGTCCGCCCCCGCCGCTGTTCCTGACAGTAAATCCGCTCAGGACGACATTATTTGTTTCATCTATCCTTATCCCGCTGCTTGATTGTCCTCCTTCGAGAATGGTTTTTTCCTTGTTCTTTCCGAGGATCGATATCCCGGATGTCTTGATACGCGGATTTTCTTTATATATCCCTTCACCCACCAGGATCGTATCTCCATTTTTTGCCGCATCAATGGCGGATTGAATAGTCAAATAAGTCTGGCCCTGGCCAACGTTCAGAGTTTCTGCCGATGCGATTCCTGCGTTCAAAATAAACAGATAAACAATTATGATTATTTTTCTTGATACCATAATCTCACAATTGAAGTGTATCGTTTTTCAATAATAAAAAGATTGTTAAAAAATATGGAACAATGCAAGTTACTGGCCTGCATTGCCCTCATTATGCACTACATTTACGGTCAGGATTCTCGGGTCGCCACGCATCGGCCTGAAATACAACCCAATCCTATAATTTCCTGTTGTATTGAAAATATAGCTATTTCTTGCACGCAGTACCATATCAGGCAGCTTCTTATCCATTTCAACAAGCGTATAATCGTCCAACTCCTTATTTACCCAGATAACCATATCTCCCGCCTCTATTGTGATATTTGAAGGATTATACATGTCACTCTTAACATATACTGTTACATTCTTTCCCGTAGGGGTGGTCGCAACAAAAGGCGTTGGCTCAGGAGTGGGTGTCGGGGTAGCTGTCTGTGTGATCTGAGGAGTTAGGACAGGCGTAGGAGTTTGTGTCGGAGTGGGTATGGGCGTTGGCGTCGGGGCAGGAGTAAATTCCCTTGGTGTCCCGGATTTGAGTGTCACAGGCATGGTTCTCGCTTCAACCTTTTGTCCGTTAACGGATAAAGTAATAGTTATTTCATAGGTGCCTGCAAGACTTCTTCCCTGCATCTCCTGGATAGTGTTGAAGACTGCGCTGATGCTTTTTACAGTTCCGGGTTCTATCTCGTTATCAAATTGAATCGGTTCTATCGTCCTCGTTTTATCTGCCTCGCTCATGGTCTTTAGATACATATTCGCAAGGGAATCGTCAAGGGTCTTTAGCGTTGCTTTGATGTCCACCGTTTCATTGGTGATCTTTTCAGAGCCAGTATTTGCAATAAACAATATTGCAGTTACTTTTTCTCCCGCTCTTATATCTTCCCTGTCAAATTTCAAATCCACTATTTTCGCATCAAGTTTGGCATTTTCATGTGCGATCTTTTGAATTTCCACCGTAGTTGTTTTCGGAGTATCGGAACCGGTGCAACCTGATAATGCCACTGCCAGGAGAATTAATAAAATGAATGGGAGCTTTTTACTCATTACATCACCTCTACTTAAAATAGTCTTAATGGTTAAAAAGATTTCTCACCATTATAATAATATATACCATTGTATAATAATCCCGGATTTTTTGCGAATAATTTTATAGTCATAATTCCAATTCTACTCTTGATGCGTGCACAAGGGACATTATTGGTACTAATATCATTGTTTTTCATCTTTTTGACGAATGCCGTTGCAAACGCCGAAACCACAAAATGGTACAAATATGAAGCAGGGATGGAAGAAGCAAGTTCAACAGGAAAACCCGTGATACTGGATTTTTATGCTGATTGGTGTTCCCCATGCATTGCCATGGAAGAAGGAACATATCCTGATCCCCGCGTTGTTTCCGAACTGGAGGATTTTATTGCCATAAAAGTAGATACGCAGGTAAGAATCGATATTGAAAGCAAATATCATATTGCATATTATCCCACGGTCATATTCCTTAATGCAAAAGGGGAGGAGATAACACGCCATGTCGGTTATATGGGTCCAGAAGATATGGTGAAAACGATAAAAGAATCACGCGGGAAATTACCAAAAGAAACGCCGGGCTTTGAGGCAACAAACCTTTTATTAGGCTTTTTTTTTGTATTGCTAATGTTTTTTTTGAGAAAAAAACCGTCATTTGAATTTCTTGATATTTTTTAGCATATTTTCAACAAGCGACGGGATGTCCAGGAGTTTTTCAGCTTTTATTACATCCTGGGGCTTTGCTGCCGTCGATGGATATTCCGGGACCGCCATACAGCAGGTGGCAGGCTTTGTTGATGGCCCAAGGGTGCCTATTTTTCTTGCCATATCCGTAATTTCAAGCTTATCAAGCCCGATCAGGGGATGATATATCGGATATTCCATGCCATACATCTCGGCAAGCATATTTTCCGATGTCTGGGATGCGACCTGGCCCAGAGAAGAACCTGTGATTATCCCGTGTGCATCCTCCATTTTCAGCACTTCCCCCGCGATCCGATACATCATGCGTCTGCACAGGACACAGTTTAAGCGGTTATCGCAATTATTCAGGAAAGCCAGGAGGTTTTCACCATGCGGCGCTTCATAAACTGTAAATTTCTTATGGGGCGACCATTTCTGGAGTATCTCAATGCAGTTCATCGCCCTCTCGCGTGTGGTATTATCAGAAAAAGGTTCATTGTTCAAATACAGGGGTACTATTTCGCAGCCGCGTTTCATCATTAGCCATGCTGATACTGGAGAATCTATACCGCCGGAAATTAAAGCCACCATTTTACCCTGCGTACCCAGTGGAAGCCCGCCAACGCCTTTTTCGGATCCTGTGAATACATAGCCTTTATCCTGTCTTATTTCTACGAATATTTCCACATCCGGATCATCAAGGTCAACACTTATATTCCGGTTCATTTTTTCAAATACTGCATCCCCACAGGCGATCCCTATATCACGGGATGTGAAATTATGGTTCCCTGCCCTTCGAGCCCTTATTGCAAAAGACTGCCCCTCTTTCATTATCCCGGAAGCTATCTCTGCAGATAACATGGCGGCTGATCCAGGCGTGGCTTCGCATATATATGCCGGGCTTGCAGAAACTACTCCAAAGACCTTTGCAGCGCTTTTTAATGCTTTTGGGTCATCGGAATGAATGAATACCCGCCCCATTTCACGGGTAATGCCAGAATAATTGCAGTCATCTGCATTGAGCATTGCTTTCATGTTCCTGACAAGTATCTGCTCGAACCTGATCCTGACATTCTTGCTTTTCAGTGCGAGTTCATCATAACGTACCAGGACCACATCCGTAGGTTTCAATTGTTTTCTCCTTTTTTTCTAAAATAGAATAAATTACTCTTACATTTGGTTACTTCTTTTTATTTCTTTCTCATTTCTCAACAATAGCTATTGTCAACTCTTATTCAAACCAATGAAAAGTTTTGTAAGAGGCGCCGTCTTCTTAATCCTGCGATATAGAGTGTCCATAAATTCATACACTTCCTTGAAATAATTTCAGATTGACTTTTGAAAAAAATGGGTTCTAAAAGAAGGCTACAAATAACCCAGTGCATCTTCGATCCTGCTGATTTCAGGACCGGTAGTATCCAGGCCTACAACATAGCCTTTACTATTGCCAAGCATCCCTGAACCCACAAGAGGAGACCCAAAATTGACTGTGCCGATATCGACTGGCAGTTTGAAAAGCTCTTCGACCAAAGCGATCTCTGCAGGGGTTGATTTTGGGTGAACAAGCACCCCCTTATTCGAAGCAATACCTGTCATTCCCACGGTCTTTAAGCCGCCCAGTGTGCCACGTTTGACCTCTACGCCCAGTGTTTTTGCTATTATCTTGATCGATTTATCCGACAGGTCGGGATGAACAAGAGCGCTGGTATCGTTAGCAAGGATAAGATTTCCTGCAGCATTCAGATCATCGGTCAGTCTTGCCGCTTTTATGTGTTTCCTGATCGCACGGATCTCCTTTTCAAGAATGAAACCTGCTACGATCACGCCATTGTTATTGCTGCACATAAGTGAACCCACAACTGAACTTCCGCTCACGGAAGTACGGCAGGCTGCCACGCCAAGCGATTCTTCCAGATCTTTTACTGTATCGGGAGATGCATCATGTGGAATAAACAGAAGTTCATCGTTGCATGAAGCAAATACCCCAAGTACGGGGCTTCCTAAAATATTCAACTTTCGTTTCAATTCTGCCCCTAAAAAAAAATTATTCCTGGGCGAGTTCTGCCTGAACGCCGCCAGCCTCGAACTTTACAGCTCTTACTCTGACTTTTAATGGCGGCTTCATGGAACCTCTTTCCCAGAGTTTCTCATTTATGGTCTTATCGATCTTGACCTCTTCAAGGTCTGTCTTGAGATGTTTCCCAAGATATGCTCTAACTTTGCGAACTGCGCTTTCCGCTCTCTTCCAGCGCGGAACTTTCCGTGCATCCGAAAGGGGAATAGTATATATTCTTTCAATGTCTGCCATAATAACCACTTTAAACTTTAAGCGTGCTGCGTCTCCAGTTGCGTCTCTTGGGGTGTGTCATTACATTTCTTTTTGTCTTCACGATAACCCACGCGGGGAGGCGCTGGTTCTGGTTCTGGTGTTTTGCCAGTCGTAATTTCTTTGCTTTTGTCCTTTGAGTCATAAGAATTCACCGAATAAACTTAATTTGGAATGTCCTCTACGTATGGGTTCATTGATAAAGCTTTTGGATAGATTTTTATACCCTCCTGCCATTAAAACCTACTCAGAGTGATCATAATGGAAAAGTCCTCAAAGATATCAGGTTTTTATAAACACAGCCCCGAAGAAAGACTCAAGATTGTAACCGAATACTCAGATCTTACGGAAGAAGAAGCAGCAAGTATCAGCGCCACAGGTTCTCTCTCGCTTGAGGCGGCAGACAGGATGGTTGAGAATCTAATAGGGGTCATGGAAGTCCCCATGGGAGTGGCCGTCAATTTCCTGATAAATGGCAGGGATTATCTAATTCCTATGGCGATCGAAGAGCCATCGGTAATAGCCGCTGCCAGTAACGCTGCAAAGATGGCGCGTGAAGGCGGGGGATTTACCACCAGCAGCACAGGTCCTGTGATGATAGGACAGATACAGGCTGTAGGGATAGCCGACCCTAATGGCGCAAGGTTGAAGATACTTGAGAAAAAGGATGAATTGATAAAACGGGCTAATGAAGTTGATCCGATACTTGTAAAATTTGGCGGCGGCGCAAAGGATGTGGAAGTCAGGGTAATCGATACGCCCGGAGGAAAAATGGTCATAACCCATCTTATCGTGGATTGCAGGGATGCCATGGGCGCAAATGCCGTTAATACGATGGCCGAAACCGTGGCGCCATATATAGGGGAACTCACCGGCGGGCGCGTATATCTTCGTATAATTTCGAATTTTGCAGATAAACGTCTTATGAGAGCAAAGGCGGTTTTCACAAAAAAAACAATAGGAGGAGAAGAGGTTGTGGACGGTATCCTTGCTGCATATCATTTTGCGGCGGGAGACCCATACAGGGCGGCCACCCATAACAAGGGCATCATGAACGGTGTGACTGCCGCTGTGCTTGCAACAGGAAATGATACGCGAGCAATAGAAGCCGGGGCGCATGTTTATGCATCGAGAAGCGGAGTTTACCGTCCTTTATCATGCTATGAGAAAAACTCAAATGGCGACCTTGTGGCAACAATAGAGATGCCAATGGCCGTTGGTCTTGTGGGAGGGGCTACGAAAACGAACCCGATAGCCCGAGCTGCTGTAAAGATACTTGGCGTAAAGACTGCTAGCGAGATGGGAGAAGTATTCGCTGCGCTGGGATTAGCCCAGAATTTCGCAGCCATGAGGGCGCTTGCCACTGAAGGTATCCAGAGAGGTCACATGGAGCTTCATTCAAGGAACGTAGCGATCCAGGCAGGTGCTACAGGTGATCTGGTTGATAAAATTGCCCAGATAATGGTCAATGAGAAAAAAGTCAGGGCAGATAGGGCGAAAGAGCTTCTGGACGAGATGACGGTATAAAAAATAAAAAATCCGGCAATCAAGCCGGACTTATGCCTTTGTTACTCTTTTATTATAACTGCAGGACACGCCATGCTCGCATGCACGTATCTCTTCCCAGGTAGTTGTGATAATGCGCACAAAACAGTTATGGTCTGAATTTTTGCACTTCATGCTATCACATTATCTGGTCAATTATTGAGCCCCTGCTCCTGTTGCTTCTGGTCGCAGCATTAGCTACCTTTATTCTCTGTTCGACTGAAGGAGAATTATTATTGCTCATCTCCATGCTTTCAGCCTTCGGGCCCATTATCTGTGCGGAGTGGATACCTGTCATGATCGCCATGCAGCGTACCTTGCCCTCATATTCCTTCTTTACTCTTGCTCCCCAGATAACATTGGCATGGGAGTCAAGCTCATATGTCAATGAGGAAGCGATCTGTTCTGCTTCATGGAGTGACATATCCGTTCCGCCTGTGATATGAAGCAGGCAGCCTGTTGCGCCCTTAGTATCAACATCAAGCAGCGGGTGGTTCAATGCAGCTCTAACGACCTCTTTTGCCTTGTCCTGTCCTTTTGCCTCACCGACAAGCATTACTGCAAGTCCCCCGCCCTTCATTATAGCCCTGACATCAGCGTAGTCAAGGTTTATCAATGAGGGCTGGGTGATGGTTTCGGTGATACCCTTTACGGTTTCTGATATCAACTGGTCCATTACCGAGAATGCCTGGTCAATTGGCAGATTCGGGACATAATCAAGCAGCCTGTTGTTATCAAGAACTATTACGGTATCTGCTGCTTTTCTTAATTCATCCAGGCCTTCCTCTGCCTTGAACATCCTTGAGCGCTCTACCTTGAATGGGCTTGTGACCATTCCGATCACGATCGCTCCCTGGTCCTTTGCGACCTGTGCCACAACCGGCGCCACACCTGTTCCTGTTCCACCACCCATTCCTGCTGTGACGAATACAAGGTTTGCGTCTTTAAGGACTTCTTCAAGTGTCCCTCTTGCCAGTTCAGCGGCTCTTCTTCCAACTTCCGGGAAACCGCCTGCGCCCAGTCCCCTCGTTATTGATTTGCCGATCAATATTTTCTTATCTGCCTGGGTTATATCCAGATGGATCTTGTCTGTGTTTATTGCAATAGTGTCAGCGCCTGCGACTCCGATATTATAAAGACGGTTCACAGTATTATTGCCGCCTCCACCGCATCCGACTACTACGATCTTTGGTGTTCCGAATTCATCCATCTCTTCTGAGCAGCCAGTTGCCGCTTGTTTGAATGCAGTTTCCTTTTCTTTGAATTTTAATGCGTCCTGTACAAATGATTCCATAGTCATCCCCTCAGATGATTTTTATTTTATAATTCCTTCTATTGTTCCTCTTTTAATCGCAAGAATGTATCAACATTCTTTGATTGTTCCTGTGCCTTATCGAATAATTTCATCCTGCCAACCAATTTTTCACTTCGTTGATCGATCAGATCCCTGATAGCCGTCCTGATTGCTTCACTTGCGGACGGAAATTCGCCATATTGAACGAACATGTCGATCATTTTTAATTGCTGTTCCGGGAGCCTTAGTGTTACTCTTTGCATTTTGGTATCTCCCTGTGGGAGGTTGATGTACCCGAGATTTCTCATAATATTAGACAGGGTCATCAATGATGCATGCGAGCGTACGCCTTTTGTATGACGTTTGTGTGACGTTCGTATGCCAGTTGTCTGACATATTGTCTGACGCTAAGATATATAAAACTATCGTTACGGTAAGTTTATGTATTATAATAGGTATTAAGGCAGCTTGAATCAAATTTTCTGGTTCAAATTTAACCGTAGCAGGCAATGCCTGCGGCGTATGAATTGAAACAATTCGAACGCATTGGGCCCTAACCGGTTTTGCGTGAGTCGGACCTTAATTGGTCTTACGGAGGAAAAGAATGAAAAATAATTACAAGACAAATCCAAGATTGTTAGACCTGATATCCGGTCTAAAAACGCAATCCAGGGAGAAACAAGTCCCCCTCTGGAGAGACATTGCGATAAGACTTGAGCGCCCGTCCCGAATTACACCTGAAGTCAATCTCAGCAGGATCAACAGATATACTAAGGATAAAGACCTGATCCTTGTACCGGGAAAGGTATTGGGAGCAGGTGAATTGAACCATACTTTGACCATTGCCGCCTTGAGTTTCAGTGAAGGGGCAAGGAACAAGATAATTGAGGCTGGAGGTTCATGCCTTTCGATCGAAGAATTGATGGGCAGGAATCCGCAAGGCTCCAGGGTAAGGATAATCGGGTGATAACATGACAGTAATAGATGCAAATAATCTTATTCTGGGAAGAATGGCAAGTATTGTTGCCGGGCGAATATTGAATGGCGAAGAGATCAATATCATCAATGCTGAAAAAGCGATCATATCAGGCAGGAAAGATACGACATTCCACAGATACAAGGCCTATGTAGATAGGGGTTCAAGGGAATTCGGCCCTCGTTTTCCAAGACGTCCTGACCAGATAATCGCAAGGACTATAAGAGGCATGATCCCCCACACAAAAACGACTGGCAGAGACGCCTATAATAGATTAAAAGTTTATGTCGGAGTTCCGCCGGAATTGAGCAAAGAGCAAGCAGGCACATTAAATGAAGCAAGTATTATGCGTCTTAGTACTGCTAATTATACCGTGCTTGGTGATTTGAGTAAGAGATTAGGGTCAAAATATTAGGTGTTATAAATGAAAATCGTTAATTCATCTGGAAAAAGAAAAACCGCGATCGCCAGGGCAACCATAAGGGAAGGAAAAGGTCGCATAAGGGTAAATAAGAAGCCCATAGAGATCCTTGAGCCGGAACTTATAAGGTTAAAGATGTCTGAACCACTTGATTTTGCAAGCAATGTAGTCCCATCCGTCGATATCGATGTGAATGTACATGGCGGCGGTATCTTCGGGCAGGCAGGCGCAGTTCGCACTGCAATTGCCAGGGGCCTCGTAGAATGGACAAATGACATGGCTCTGCGGGATGCAATGGCACAGTATGATCGAAGTTTGCTTGTGAATGACACCCGTTATAAACTGCCAAAGAAATTCGGTGGGCGTGGCGCAAGAAAGAGAAGACAGAAATCATACAGGTGAAACATGATACCGGTACGATGCTTTTCATGCGGTAAAGTCGTCTCAAGCGTATGGGATGAATATAAGAAACGAACCCAGACCGAGGACGCAGGTAAAGTCCTTGACGATCTTGGGATCGAACGATACTGTTGCAGGCGAATGCTGCTCACACATGTAGAGCTTGTGGACCTGCTGGCACCGTACCAGTGAGGAGGGGTTGTAGGGTAGCCTGGTCCATCCTATAGCGTTCGGGACGCTGTGACCTGAGTTCAAATCTCAGCAACCCCATATCTCAGGAACACGGCTATGGAATAGAACATGAACCACTCCCAGAGGGACTCTGGGAAAAATAATATGTAACAATTGTATTCATTGAAATTTACGATACAAAGGTTGTTTTTGAGGTGATTTAGTGAGTGAACTCAAGTTAACGCGATATGAGCGCGCGAGAATTATCGGTGCAAGAGCCCTTCAGATATCCCTGGGAGCACCGGTTTTGTTGGATATCGACAGGGGAGAACCTATAGATTTAGCTATGGAAGAATTAAGACAGGGAGTAATCCCTATAACAGTGAAAAGGATAACAAAAACAATGACAAACGATTAATAAGGTGATTTAGATGGAAGATATTATTGATATAAAACAGGATGTGAAGCAGGATACTGGTTATGAATCGATCATCCCGCAGGATGAATATCTCACAGCAGGGATACATATCGGAACCCAGCAAAAAACAAAAGAGATGATGCGTTTTGTATATCGAGTCAGGACTGATGGCCTTTATGTGCTGGATATACAGGCAACGGACCAGAGAATAAGACTTGCAGCGAAATTGCTTGCAAAGTATGACCCGCAGAAAATACTTGTCGTTTCAGCGAGGCAATATGGGCATTATCCTTCCGGGATGTTCGCAAAGGTAATAGGGGCAAGAGCAGAGACAGGCAGGTTCATACCTGGCACGATGACAAATCCGAAATTACACAAATTTATCGAACCGGATATACTTGTTGTGACAGATCCATCAGGAGATATGCAGGCAGTGAATGAAGCAGTAAATGTGGGAATACCGGTCATTGGCCTTTGTGATACAAACAATTCATTGACTAATGTTGATCTCGTAATCCCCACTAACAATAAAGGAAGAAAAGCACTTGCTTTGATCTACTGGCTCCTTGCGAAGAAGACCCTTGAGGAAAGAGGAGAAACAATAACACATACTGTAGCAGATTTTGAGGCTGAACTCTAAAATACCATGAGAGCTCCGGCAGTTTCGGGGCAGTTTTACCCGCGAAGCTTTAACGACCTGGACCGGCAGATCAGCAGATGCTTTGAAAATGTGCCATCTGGCGAGAAACCGGTTATTGGGGCTGTTGTTCCTCACGCGGGTTATATTTATTCCGGAAATACCGCAGCATATGTTTATTCAGTGCTGCCCGTAGCAGATACTTTTGTACTGTTGGGGCCAAATCATACAGGCCAAGGCTCTCCAGTAGCGGTTTCAAGCGAAAAATGGAGCACGCCCCTGGGCGAAGTTGGCTGTGATCTTGAATTCATAAAAGCGCTGCCCAAAAGGATCATCGATCTGGATGAAAGCGCTCACAAGTACGAGCATTCCATTGAAGTACAGATTCCTTTTCTCCAGCACAGGTTCAGTGATTTTAATATCGTTTCGATCTGTATGGGGATGCAGGATGAGGAAACTGCACTCGATGTGGGAATGGAAATAGCACAAGCTGTGCGTAAAGTGAATAAAAAAGTTGTTATCATAGCATCAAGCGATTTCTCTCATTATAAACGGGAAAAAGTGGCTCATGAAGATGACGCTTATTTCATAAGCTCGATCCTTGACATGGATATTCCAGGCTTTTACAGCAAATTGTATGAGCGTGAAGCCTCAGTATGCGGATATGGTCCTATCTGTGCGATGCTTACTGCCACGAAGGCGCTTGGCGCAAAAAAAGCGAGTCTGCTCAAATACAGTACGAGCGGCGATGTTACCGGAGATTTTGCCGCTGTTGTGGGATATGCGGGGATCGTTGTGGAATGATCGTGAGCGCACAGATGCACGCAAATCCGTGAAAATCCGTCCGATCTGTGTTATTTAATCAGTATTGAGTCACCATACAAATAAGACTAAAATTATATACAAAAAGATGCGATTGAATGCATATGCAAAGTATGATAAAGCAAATGTGCAAAAGTGAACTCAATGAATCTGATATTAAGGCGATCTGCAAAAGCCGTGATTTTCCTTCAGATGGGGCATCCTCTCGTGACATATTTGAAAACTTCTTCATCTCCACGATTGGCATAAAGGAAGCATTGAACTCATTGACCTATGAGGAAATAGTATTCCTCCACTTGCTCAACAAGATTAACAAAGAAGTTGATATCGAGTACTTCGATAGATTATACGTTTGCTCAAGACCTGCGGGCGGGTATGATGACAGGACGTTTAACCAGCGGTATAAAGAAACATTAAAGAATGTGATGAATAATCTGGTAAGAAAGGGTGTTCTCATAATCATAGAGCGAGAAGTCTATTTCACATCTACCAGGATGAAACGCCTGCGATTCCGTTTTCCTCCGGAATTCGCAGATTTTCTTCCACCTATCGTCAGGGCTTCCAAATTTAACAAATCCGGAAATTTCAAGAGTGAAATACTACGTAATAAACTGATTGAGATCATTGGAGGTAAGCAAAAACAATCTCCTTTAAATGAAAGACCTTTCACACTTGCTATAAAAAATGGAGATCTGACCATTGGAACTGAAAAGTTCAGAGTAACTCATCTGTTGAAATGGCAGCAAGCCTGCTGGCATGCGTCAGTTAAAGACAAAACCAGTATGCTCAATACCGATATGACTCCAATTGAAGTTACACTCTATGCACTTTCACAACTTCAAGAGCATGAATGGCTGGCTGCAGAGTCTCTCGCGGTGATACTTAAGATATTTACAGGAAAAGAGTCAGATCATCCTGAAAATATCTGTGAAGTAGGCTGGGAATGGGGATGTCTGATAAAAGTGATGTCAGATGGAAAGACATACTACCGATTAGGCTAATGCAACATTTTAATTATTCCAAAAACATAATGGTTAAGTTAATAGAAAATGGAAAATAATTAATATGGAACTCTCCGATGATTTAAAAAATGTTTTCACAGAAACAGCTAAAAT
>Ga0172375_10002832_pt1 | contig 26783 bp, 24 predicted proteins | sample LakKiv1m_FD_114537 | JGI IMG/M metagenome (GOLD analysis project Ga0172375, IMG submission 114537) | Freshwater microbial communities from Kabuno Bay, South-Kivu, Congo - kab_092012_11.1m | ecosystem: Environmental > Aquatic > Freshwater > Lake | place: Democratic Republic of the Congo...
AAAAGTCGTCACCCCGGTGAAAACCGGGGTCCAGAAGGATGTTAACTATATGATTTTACTGGATTCCGGCTTTCGCCGGAATGACGGAAAAGCGCATTTTCTGACTTTTTACGAATGCATCAACTTTAGGCACTTTAAACTCGTAACTTCAAACTTTGCAAATCAAGTATCCAGTATCCGGTACTTCTCCTGCCCCTCCTGATACAAATCGTTCCCGAGGATGTCGTTGACCACAACCACCGGGAGCCTTTCCACCCTCAGCTCCCGGATCGCCTCAGGCCCAAGCTCCTCATAGGCCACCACCCGGGCGGCAGTGACGGCCTTTGCCATGAGGGCTCCCGCCCCGCCGACAGCGGCCAGGTAAACGGCCTTGTGCCTCACCATCGCCTCGATGACCTCTTTCGAACGTTTCCCCTTGCCGATCATGGCCTTGAGGCCCATCTCAAGGAGTCTGGGGGCAAACGGGTCCATGCGGTAGCTGGTGGTAGGCCCGGCGGCCCCGATGACCCGGCCTGGCGGGGCCGGGGACGGGCCCACGTAATAGATGACCTGCCCCTCGATCGGGATAGGCAGTTCTGTTCCCGCCTCGATCAGCTCGATGAGCCGTCGATGGGCTGCGTCTCTGGCCGTGTAAACGATCCCGGTTAGGGTGACGCGGTCCCCGGCCCTGAGGGGCTCGACGTCTCTGTCAGACAGCGGGGTCGTCAGATGATATTCGGCATCCATAAGCTTCTCCATGAGCCTTTAGGAGTTCAGAGCTGAAAGCATCCCGGCGGTTCCGTACCCAGTCATCCACCCATCCACTTCCCAATCTGAAATTCCCAGCATCCAGCATCGACCATCCAGTATTCAGCATCCAGTTCAAAGCACGATCTCCACATGTCGGCTTGCGTGACACTGGATATTGACGGCCAATGGGAGGCTGGCGATGTGACAGGGCATCATCAGAATATGAACGGCCAGGGAGGTGACCCTGCCGCCGAGTCCCTGGGGGCCGACCCCAGTCCTGTTGATCTCTCTGAGGAGTTCCTCTTCCATGGGGGCCAACCCTGGGTCCGGGTTCGGGGTGCCAAGGGGGCGGAGAAGGGACTTCTTGGCCAGGATCGCCGACTGCTCGAAATTCCCCCCGATGCCCACGCCAATAATCGTGGGGGGGCAGGGGTTGGGGCCAGCTTCGGACACAGTCTGCACGACCTTTTCCTTAATCCCGGCCCACCCGGCGGCAGGCGGGAGCATAAACAGCCTGCTCATGTTTTCGCTCCCCCCTCCCTTGGGGACGACCCAGATCCTGAGGCGGTCCCCAGGGACCAGATTCAGGTGAACGATGATCGGGGTGTTGTCGCCGGTATTTTTCCGGGTAAAGGGGTCGCAGACCGATTTTCGGAGAAATCCCTCCTCATACCCCTGCCGAATCCCCTCCTCGAGGGCCTGATACAGATCGCCTGCCGCCATCGCCCCCTGGCCCAGTTCAACAAAGAGAACGGCGACGCCGGTGTCCTGGCAGATGGGAATCCGCTCCTCCCTAGCTATCGCGGCGTTTTCCAGAAGTTTTTCGAGGATGTCTCTTCCCACGTCTGATTCTTCAAGCGCAACAGCCCGCTTCAGGGCCTCCACAACGTCGTCGCCTAACTCAATATTGGCCCGTATGGATGCATCTCTGACCGCATCCACAACGGCCTGGGCGGGTATTTCTCGCATCACACTCTCCGCGGTCAGGTTTCTATTCCTTTGGCAAATGATGAAAAATAGAATACATATATCAAAATAGAAAAAAAGCGTTCAAAATGCAACTGAATTAGTTTTTCGGATTGAAGGCTCAAGATGTTATGCGGATGCAACCCCACAACCCTCCCTTGGAGACCGGATCGAACCCATGAAAATCCTTTTGACCAATGACGACGGGATTCATGCACCCGGGCTCTTCGCCCTCTATGATGCCTTAAGGTCAGACCATGAGGTCCACATTGTGGCCCCTGAATCAGAGATGAGCGCGGTAGGGCATGCCATTACCCTCACGTCGCCCATCCGGGTCCAGGCAGTCCGTAAAAACGGCCTGTTCTTCGGCCATGCGGTCAAGGGCACGCCGGCCGATTGCGTCAAGATCGCGGTGCAGGAACTCCTGGAGGCCCCCCCGGATGTGGTCCTGTCCGGGATCAATGTGGGGGCCAATGTAGGCGTCAACATCCTGTACTCGGGGACGGTCTCAGCGGCGACCGAGGGGGCGTTTTTGGGGATTCGGTCTGCGGCCATTTCTATGGCGGCCCTGAAGGACCCCGACTTCCGCTTTGCCGCCCGCTTCAGCAAGGAGATTATCCGATTTATGATGGAGAGCGGCCTGAGCGACGGGACCGCGCTGAACGTGAACATCCCCGCTGTGCCGCCTGAAGAGATACAGGGCGTGGTCCTGGCCAGGCAGGGGACCTCCAGGTTTGAGGAGCACTTCGATCGACGAAATGACCCAAGGGGAAATCTCTACTACTGGCTCACGGGGGAGACGTTCATCGAAAACGGCAATCCCTTCAATGATTCCGTGGCCCTGAAGCAGAATTACATCACCGTCACCCCGATTCATTACGACCTCACGTGCGAAAGGGAACTGGAGCGACTGAGGGAGTTTCCCCTGCCCGCTTTGTTTCGATAGCTGATCCTATGGCTTACAGATAAGGTTTGCCTTCTATCCGTTTTATCGATCTAAGAATCCTCTCATTTACCGGCGTTGGGATGCCATATATCTTTCCCAGTTCAATCACCTTGCCCGCCAACATGTCGACCTCGGTTTTCCTCCCCGCCTCCACATCCTGGAGCATCGAGGTCTTGCCCCTCGGGGAGAGACCGGCCAAGACCGAATACCAGTTTTCGATATCTTTTTCAGACAAATCCACCATTGCTTCTTTGGCAATGGCCATGACCTCCCTCATGGCCGATTCCATGAGTTCTTTGGCCTCCTGTGATGTCTGAAATGCGGAATAGGGTGCGCGAAGGACGGCCGAGGCCTGATTGATTCCAACGTTAATCATGAACTTCCACCAAAGGACCCGGATCATGTCGACGGGTGTCTCATAGGCAATCGCGGCTCTATCAAAGAGGGCTTGCACGTCTTTGACCCGCTGCGAGGCAACAGGGTTCTTTGCCTCGCCAAAAAACAGCCTCCCCTGCGTGGTATAGGTCAGGCGGTTACCTTCCCTGAGCGCGTCAATACCCACTGCAACGGCATACACTACCTTTTCCATCCCATACGCAGCTCCGAGCTGCGCTTCACTGTCTATGCCATTCATCACAGACAATAGAACGGTGTTCTCGCCAATCCTGTTTCTTATGTCGCTGATGGCCTTTGGCAAATGATGGTGTTTTACGGCTACGATGACCAAATCCGAAGGGGGGGACTCATCCTCCGGTCTCATGACCGGTAAATCATAATGCCTGTTATTGACGAAAAACCCCTTCCCTTTGAGACGCGCATAGCGTTCCCCATCTGCGATGAGAGATATACACTTCTGATCCATATCGAAAAGCTTACTGGCATAAAAAGAGCCCATGGCCCCGGTGCCGATCAATGAGATGCTTTCAATGGATGACATCATTTGAACCTGCCTCCCCTCCTTACGCCTCGCCCTCAGAAATCACCTCGCGCATCGCCTCTTTCAAACGCCCGAAGGCCTCCTCCAACCCGGCCATCGCCTCCCCGGCCGCCTCCAGATCCCATTCACCAACTGCCGCCTCTATCTCCAGGGCCGCCGCACGAAGGGATTCACCCCCTACATTGGCTGCCAGGTTGGTGAGGACCTGGCGCAGCCGGCCCGGGTCCCCCCGAAGGCGCTCAGGGACCTCTGAATCAATGCTCAGGAGAAGCTCCAGTCCCTTGCCGTGGGCATGCAGGGCCATGCCTTCCGCAAAGTCCTCCAGCAGGTTGTGCAAATCAAAATCAAGGACCTCCACTTCCAGTTTCCCGGCCTCGATCTTGGAAAAATCGAGGATATCATTGATGATGGCAAGACCGACCCCTGCAAACCGCTTTCGGCTCTGACGCCAGAGCGCCAGGATGACCAGGACGCAGACGATATCAGTGAGCACATAGCTAAAGATGATGGTTTTCATGTCAAGCAACATGCTTTATCTCCTGTCGGCCCAGCCATTTATTTCCCAATAGCGCCGCATCACATGGACCTGAAACCTCAATGAAAGCGAACCTGCACAGGGCCGATCATAACTACACGGCAGGCGTCGAGTCAAGAACCATAAAATGAGCCAAGCATCCTTCATACCCTTACGGGAACACGACAATCCTGCGCTCTGCAAGCCGGAGCGTGATGCAGGGTTCACTGTTCCGAATTAAGCCGTAAGTGTAATATTTTTATGGAATGTCACCCAACTCACTTTCAATACGTTCAAGGCGCTTTCTAACCTGCTTAACCTTCTATAGTAAGACCTATGCCGATGCCAAGGTGACCGGGATCCATACGGACGTCAATCAAGATTTCGTTCCCAACAGGACAAGACGACTCCTGTCAGGAGCTTGGTGGTAGGGGGTATTTCATCGGGTGCTCCGTATGAATAAGATTTATTGCTGATGGCTTATAGCAGTGTGCGGCAGGTCGTTATGGAAATCCCTCATTTATAATCTCTCACCACCCTGAAGTCGGGCCTCGTCTTTCAGCCGATAGCTCGCGGACCCATGCTCACGATAGTCCTTTTCCACCCTTACCAGATTGTCGTAGAAGATCTTGGCATGCGTTTTCATGGCCTCTGCGGCCGCATCCGCGTCGCCGGCCAACACAGCGTCAACAATGGGTCCATGCAGGCCGGGCGGATGGATGGAACTGGGGGGATTCGGCCGGATCTCCTCGATGATCTTTCTGCTCAATTTGAGCAGCGAATTGACAAGGGCCTCCAGGAACCGATTCCCGCACATCTCGGCCAGGATGAAATGGACCCGGGTTGCCGAGGCGATATCTTCGCTCAGAGAGGCGCCGGGGGGGTGCTCTCCTTTATAGGCCATCAGGAGACGTTCGTTCCATTCGGGATTGGTGTGGAGGGTGGCCAGTCGCGCCACCTCCGGTTCAATGAGAATGCGGACATGGTGCAGCTCATGAATGGATATCTTGTTGGACAGAAAGAGATCCAGGCAGGCATTGGCCAGATGTTCAAAGGTTAAATCGGTCACATAGGCGCCGCCGTTCAGTCCCTGTCGGATCGCCACAAACCCTGCATTTTCAAGGGCGCGAATGGCCTCCCTCACGGCAACGCGGCTTACCTGAAACTGCTCTGACAGGTCCCTTTCCGATGACAGCTTGTCTCCGGCCTTGAACTCGTTGGCCAGGATCGCATTCTTGAGCTGCTGAAAAATCACATCCGAGATTCTTGGCTGCTTGACGGGTTTAAAATTACGCATCGGTATCTCCTTTGCCTCCATGATAATGAAAGTCCGGATCAACTTCAACTTGAATTTAAAGGGGAGGCGTACTGGTTTTAACCAGTTAAAATGGTTGTTTATTTCGGGATGATCAAGCCGCTCTTGTCCTGCCCTTTCCATGCAGTTGCAAGGCGTTGAACGTAGCGGTTAGGCGCTTGTCTATATATCCTGTTTGATAAAATGGTGCAACGCAAATCCCTCCCTCTAAGTTTTTCTTGACAGAATATTTCATATTTTTTACCGTGTAAAGGTTAGACCATTAGATTGAAATCCAAAAAAACCGGAAATGGCTGCCGACCGCTGCCGCCACTGAAGGCTTCACCACGCCCTGACGCATCCTTAACCCCGGCCTGGCCTACGGCCGGCCCTCTGAAGGAAAGGATCGTGGATAACAGACTGATACTTAAGGAATTGAGCCGTTATCCGCTGGGGACATTCGCTGATCTCATCTATAGAAACGCCATCCTCTACCCCGAGAGCGAGGCCTTTGTATGGGGCTCCGAGAGGATTACCTTCGAGCACTTCAACAAGAGGGTGAATGCCCTTGTCCATGGGCTTCAGGCCCTCGGCATTCAAAAAGGGGAGGTTATCGGGATCCTTTCATGGAACCGACTCGAATATCCGGAGGTCTTCGGGGCGGCCATGAAGGGAGGATTTATCCTTGCCCATTTCAGCCCCCGCCTGAAGCCGGAGGAACTGCAGCATCTCATCGATGACGCACAGGCGACGGCCCTCTTTTTCGCCCCCGAGTTCCAAGAAAGCGTGGAAGAGATCCGGAAAAGATCAATAAAGACGCAATCCTTCATCGATTTCGGCAAACCCAAGGGAGACGCCGTCGCCTACAGGGACCTCCTGGAGCGCCACCCCGTAGAGGAACCCGATGTGGCAGTGGGAAAAGAGGACCTTCTGGTTATTTTCTATACCAGCGGCACCACCGGGACCCCACGGGGCGCCGTATACACCCATACACAAAAGATGCAGAATACACAGATCAAGGCACTGGATCTGGGGTTGCAATCCGGCGATCGTCACCTGGTGGTCCTCCCTATGTTTCACATCGGCGGGGACAGCCATGTATGGCCCTTTTTCCTGACGGGCGGGTGCAACGTCATCATGGCCCGGGCCTCCTTCGACCCTGCAGCGGCGTTACAAGCCATCGGCGATGAAGGGATCACCGATATTCATATTGTCCCCACCCAGTTGATATCCCTGCTGAATCTGCCCGATATCTGCCAGTTCGATCTGCGCAGCTTGAAGCGGATCTGGTACGCGGCATCTCCCATGCCCGTCGAGGTGTTGAAGAGAGGGCTGTCGGTCTTCGGGCCTCTCTTTTTCCAGGGATACGGCCAGACAGAGTCCGGGCCCCACACGACCGTCCTCAGCAAGGCCGCCCACCGTGCAGCCCTCGCATCGGAAGAGGGCATGCGGGTGCTTGAATCCTGCGGTCAACCCTGTATCGGGGTCCATCTGAGGATCGTGGACGACGAGGACAACGACCTCTTGCCCGGCCAGATCGGCGAGATCATTGTTCAGAGCGAGCGGATTATGTCGTCGTACTGGCGCAAGCCCGAAGATACAGAGGAAACCATAAAGGATGGATGGCTCCGGACCGGCGATCTGGCATATTACGATGAGAGGGGATTCGTCTATATCGCCGATAGAAAGGATGACATGATCGTCACAGGCGGCGAAAACGTCTATCCCAAAGAGGTGGAAGAGATCCTCTACCGGCATCCGGCCGTGGCCGAGGCGGCCGTGATCGGCGTTCCCGATTCCTACTGGGTGGAACGGGTCCACGCGGTGGTGGTCTTGAAAGTCGGCGTCGCTGCCGTTGAAGAGGAGATCATCGATTTTTGCAGAGGACAGATGGCCTCATTCAAGACCCCCAAGTCCGTTGAATTCGTGGCCGAACTCCCAAAGAGCCCCCAGGGTAAGATCTTGAAAAGAGAGCTCAGAAAAAGGTTTCATGCCGGATCGTGAATCGCCCGATGAGCATGTCGCCGCACAGGCGCAAAGCTTGGTTTTGGCTTGACACCCAAAGGCAAGCCACATATAATCAGATTCTAACAAGGAGAAATTATTCTAAATTTAGCAGCAAGGCATCGTTGCCCTGCCGTATGCGGAATGCCTGTCCATTAACGGATAAGGATTGGCATTCACTCTTTGTCACGGGTCATATCCGTACGCCGTCGGCCGTTCACAGTCTCTCCGGCGTTGCTCCGCCGGATCAGGGCAAACATGATGATGGATAACCTGCCTCATCCCATATTGACCAATGTGCTGGAAGTGATCAGCGCAGCCAGTGAATCTCTGGATTGCAAACTGGTAAGGCAGAAGGCTTTGGATGTCCTGTTTCACACCATTCCTGCTGAAGGGGCGATTTTTTTCCTGCCGGACGGGAAGGGGCTATTCACCTATATCATTATCAAAAACCTGGATAAGGCGTACTGTAACTACTACAAGACGTATTTTCATCAATTCGATCCCCTGCATCTGACCCATGGGTTGGATGCCGGAAACGGGCTGAATCAGCTGGAAGAAACCTTTAGTTACGATTCGTTCCAGCCCACAGAGTACTATAATGACTTTCTCAAACCCCAGAAGATACATCATAAGCTCATTGTCAATCTGGTTGCCGAAAAGGAACTCTACGGCAAAATTGTATTGACCCGGCCCCGTGAATTCAACCGCTTTACCAGAAAGGAAATCCGGATAGCGAAAATCATTTCTCCCTATTTGGCACATGCCCTGGCCCATAACGATCTTCGAAAAAGGATAAAACTGAAAGGAAACATCCTCGATTATATTGAAAAGCAATCGTCGGTCGGGATGGTTCTGTTGGATGAAACCCTTCAAATTATCTACAGGAATCCTAAAGCGGACGAGATTTTTGGCGCAATGAAATCCTCGGGGGTGGCTGTCAACCACGACGAGCCGATCGCTTCCCGATTCTTGAAAGACTGCCGGGAAATGAGAGACAGTCTCGAGCGCTGTCCTAACGGGGGGATGATCGTTCCAAGGCGAAGCGTTGTGAAAGGGCCTGATAACACCCGTTTTTCGGTCGTATCAAAAGTCCTTGATCAGGAATCGGACTGGGAAGGCTCACGGCTGTTTATGGTCTCGATTGAAGAGCAGTCAGCGCCCACGAATATTAATCCACAGTACCTTAGGGATACATTTCGTCTGAGCAGAAGAGAAATCGATGTGGTCGACCTCCTTTTTTTGGGGCTCAAGAATGTGCAAATTGCCGGACAGCTATTTGTCAGCGAAGTCACTGTCAAAAAGCATCTTCAAAACATATATGACAAAGTTGGCGTCAACAACAGGACAACCCTGATCAACAGAATTTTGACCCGATACCCGCATCTCATCTCATCTCATTCCTCCATGTGAAAAGTAGGTGCCCATCGGGTGCGGCATCCTTCTTCAGCCAGTTCCAAGGATGATCGGCGTCAACAAAAAGTATACTTTCGTATAATAGACAAACCCCATCCAACTTGCTAATTACACACTTAATGCAGAAGGCGTTTATTGATTTTCTCGCGATCCATGGGTTGTTAATTTAGGTGCCTTGTCACGGGAAAAGTCAATTATTGTTAGGGCGTTAGCTATAACGGCCCACTGCGAATCCCTTTCATATTTCATGAGGTTTTTAGATCAGTTGTAGAAACCAATCAAACTGATAGGAGGGCATGATGAAAATCAAAGGAGCAGTCATTTTTGAACCATCAGGCAAGTTTACCCTCGAAGAGCTGGAACTCAGTGAACCCCGTGACAATGAGATCCTGGTCCGCCTGGTCGGTTCCGGCATTTGCCATACGGATCTTGCCGGGAGGGACCAGCATCTGCCGATCCCGCTGCCCAGTGTCTTTGGGCATGAGGGGGCGGGTGTGGTCGAAAAAGTGGGTGCCCGGGTAACCAAGGTCGTGCCCGGGGATCATGTGACCTTGAGCTGGATGTGCTGCGGGGCATGTCCCTCATGCAAGTCGGGTAATGATCCCTATTGCGAGAATTTTTTGCGGCTCAACTTCAGCGGGGCCCGGCCGGACGGGACAACGACCCTGAAAAAGGGAGATCAGGTCATTCATGGCAATTTTTTTGGACAGTCTGCTTTCGCCGATTATGCGCTGGCCGAGGAAAGGAATGTGGTCAAGGTGCCCACTGATGTCCCCCTTGAGATCCTGGGACCCATGGGCTGCGGTATCATGACCGGGGCAGGTGCGGTCATCAACTCCCTCAAGGCCAGCGCCGGCACATCGATTGCCGTATTTGGCACCGGTACGGTGGGGATGAGCGCCATCATGGCGGCGGTGGTCTGTGGCTGTACTACGATTGTTGCCGTGGATATCCATCCTGACCGACTCACCATGGCCAGGCAGTTGGGCGCCACCCACACGGTCAACGCCAGGGAAATGGACCCTGTTGAAGCGGTCAAGGAGATCACGGGCGGAGGCCCTAATTTCAGCCTGGAATGTGTGGGGAACCCGGCGGTATTCCGGCAGGCCGTGGATGTCCTCCCCCTCCTCGGGGTGTGCGGCCTGGTGGGGGTCGTGGCCCCCGGCACTGAGGTCACCCTCAATATGGACCTGATCATGAACGGACGCGCGGTTCGAGGGATCATTGAAGGGGATGCCATCCCCGATCTCTTTATCCCTAAACTCATCGAACTCTACCGACAGGGCCGGTTCCCCTTTGACCGCATGATCACCTTCTATCCCTTTGACGAGATCAACCGGGCCGTGGAGGATATGGAAAAGGGCCTTGTGATCAAGCCTGTTCTAAAACTGTGAGATGATAGATCGGATGCTCAAAGGGATAACCGATGCCCTATGTGGGCCATATGAAAGAGACATTTCAGGGATTGAAGGACTAACCAAGCGAGAGAAAGCAACTGCCCAATAAAAGAAAGGAGGCTATATGAAAATATATCAAATGTTGATTGGGGGCCAGTGGGTGGATGCCACGTCAGGGTCGATTTTCGATGACATAAACCCCTACACCGGGGAACTTTATGCAAAGGTGGCAAAGGGAGATGCCCAGGATGCAGATCGCGCAATGGCTGCCGCCTTTGCGGCCCGCAGGGAATGGGCCGCCACACCTGCCATAGCTCGGGCCCAGATTCTGAACAAGGCGGCACAGCTCCTGGAAACGAGTAGACAGGAATTTGCAGACGTATTGATCCACGAAGGGGGCGGCACCGTAGGGAAGGTCATGTTTGAGATATCCCAAACGGTTGATCTCATCGAGACGGCCGCCGCTGACGGAAAGCGTATTCTCGGCGAGACCTTTCATAATGATCCTACGAAGCTTTCTATGACGGTGCGAAGACCGAGGGGGACAGTAGTTGCTATTTCTCCGTGGAATTTTCCTCTCGTCCTCTCCATCTACAAAGTGGCATACGCCATAGCCACGGGCAATACGGTTGTCCTGAAGCCGGCCAGCGAATCTCCGGTGATCGGGCTTAAGATCGGTGAGCTTTTTGAGCGGGCCGGCCTTCCAGCGGGGGTGCTTAATGTTGTAACCGGTCCGGGGAGCGTCCTCGGCGATGCCCTCATTGATGATGATCGCTGTTCATTTGTCGCCATTACCGGCGAGACAGTGACCGGACGGCATGTGGCGCAACGGGCTGCCGCCAAATTGAAGCCTTACACCCTGGAACTTGGCGGAAAAAATCCCATCATCGTGCTTGCTGATGCGGATATTGAATACGCCGTGAAATCCACTGCGTTCAGCGCGTATCTGCACCAGGGCGAGATATGCATGTCCGCAGACAGGATTATCGTGGAAAAACCGATTGTGGAGGCGTTTACTGAAGCACTGGCCGGTTTGGTTGCTCATCTCCCTGTGGGCGACCCCAGTCTTCCCACCACGTTCATTGGTCCGGTTATCAGTGATAATCAGGTCAAAAAGATTGACGACCATGTAAAAGATGCTGTCGGCAAAGGGGCAACGCTCCTTACCGGCGGCACCTACGAAGGGAGGCTGTATAAGCCCACATTACTGGCTAATATTACTCCTGCCATGAAAATCTATTACGAGGAGACCTTTGGGCCTGTGGCCTCGATCATTCCGGTCAAAGACGAAAAGGAGGCCCTCGCGGTGGCAAATGATACCACTTACGGACTGTCCGCCGGCGTGATCACCAGGGACTTGGAAAAGGCGCTTTTTCTTGGGGAAGGCCTTCAGGCGGGCATGGTCCACGTGAATGACGGCACCATTGATGCGGATGCGTGCTGTCCCTTTGGCGGGTGTAAAGGAAGTGGAATCGGACGAGAGGGGGGACGGTACTCGGTAGAAGAGATGACTGAGGTAAAGTGGCTCACGATCCAGAAGACCAAGCGGCTGCTGCCGTTCTAACGGGGATGAGATAGCCAATTCGAAGGGTCGGTTGGAATCAGCCCATAGGGAACAATCTCTTTAGAGTGAGGAATAGTTGATCCATGAGGCTGCCCAGGCATGTGCCGAATAAACCTTAATGATAACATGGAGGTGCGCGATGCCACAACCTGGACCTGTGAACCCTTAATGGTGGAGAAAGGAGGTGCAAAACCGAATGGAAAAGGCAGCGGGGATGTGTGGAAAGGGCGTTTTTCCAGAGCAGCTTAGAGGTGATGGGAGATGTCTCGAGAACAACTCTTGAAATGATCTTGGAAAGTCTCGAAAGGGGGAAAAAATGAAAAACAAAGGATGGATTTGGATCTTCGTAATTACAGTGGCATTGTTGTTCCTGGCAGGCCCTGTTGGGGCCAAAGAGGCGGCAGTCAAGGATAAGATTCGAATCGGCCAGGCGATTTCTCTCTCAGGGCCATTGGCAGGGGCCGTGGCCATAGCAGGCGGACCCATCTACGAATTGTGGGTGGAGGAGGTCAATAAGAACGGCGGTATCTACGTCAAGGAATACGGCAAAAAACTCCCGGTGGAACTTATCCGATACGACGACAAGAGCGATATCGGCACCATGACGAACCTTCTGGAAAAGCTCATTTTAGAGGACAAGGTGGACTTTGTCTTTCCCCCGTGGGGAACGGCCTGGCTCTTTGCCGCTGCGCCCATCGCCAACAAATACGGGTATATCTTGATCGGGGGTCCCGGCGGCGCATTAAAGCTCAAGGAACTGAGCCTCCCCTACTTTTTCCAGGTCTTGAATTTCTCCGAAACCCAGGCCCCAGCCCTTGCCGATATCTTCAAGGGGGTGGGCGTCAAATCGGTGGCCGTGATCTCACGGGGAGACCTTCACGGCATCGAGTATGGCAATGCCATGGTCCCGTATTTCAAGAAGAAGGGGATCGACGTCAAGATGAACAAGTCCTTTCCCTCGGGGATCAAGGACCTCTCCCCCATGTTGAAAGAGGCCAAGTCCCTTAATGTGGATGCCTTTGTGGCCGCCTGCTATCCGGAGGGCGGCATGCTCCTTACCGGCCAGGCCATGGAGCTGGGAATCGATTTCAATGCCTTTTTTATGTCCGTTCTCCCCTTTTCTCCCAAGCTGTATAGAGGTACCTTCGGGGTGCAGGGCGTGGAGGGCGTCATGGGCGGCGGGGCCTGGAATGCCAAGACCTCTCCCGGCGCAAAGGAGCTGGTGGATAAATTCGTGGCCCGCTTTAAAGAAGAACCTGACTACTGGGGCGGGTTGTATTACTGGTCGTCGCTGCAGCATTTCCAGCAGGCCATCGAGAAGGCCGGGACTCTGAACCAGAAAAAGATCCGGGACATCATGGCCAAAGAGAAGTTCAATACGGCCCTGGGACCGTTCTGGTATGATAAGGACCGGTATTTTGTCAACCATCCGGGCGAGATCGGCCAGTGGCAGAAAGGCGTGTTCGAGGTGATCGACCCCGGACCGAAACGCACGGCGCCGCCGGAATACCCAAAGCCCCCCTGGCCCAAGAAGTAAGCCTGTGCAGGGGTCAACCGAATCTCTTCCCGAGAGGGGCCTCCCCCTTTCAGGGAAGGGGTCTTTCGGGCCTCGTGGACAGGACCTTCGACAGTCGGTTCATAAGCACAGGAATTTATTTTACCACAAAAAAGCGCTTGAACCGCGAATAAACGCCAATCAACACGAATAGGGGGAACGGCTTCCCTTTCCTGTGAGAGAGGCTTGCAGCCTTGACCTTCGCGGCGAGGACGCCGCTCACACAAAAGGATTTTCATCCCCGGGGGCGACAACCCCGGTTGTCATGGGCAGTTACATGATGGTTACCATCCTGGACGTGGTGATTTCCGGTCTGTTGCTGGGCGGCATCTATGCCGTGACGGCTGTGGGGCTCAGCCTGCAGTACGGTGTCGCCCGCGTGCTGAATATCGCCCATGGCGAATTTATCATGCTCGGGGCCTTCATCACCTATTCATTGTACACCCGCCTCGGGATCAACCCCCTCATCTCCTTTGCCATCTGCGGTCCTGTGGTCTTTGCGGTCGGTTTTGTCCTTTACCGGACCCTGTTCACCCGGTTGAGGACCTCGTCTCCCACGGCCGGGGCCTTTGAGGGGAACTCCATGCTGGCCTGTTTCGGTCTCCTCTTCATCATACAGAATGTCGCCATTCTGATCTGGGGGGCCGACATCAAGGGGTACACGTATCTGGCCTTCCCCGTCGATTTGTGGGGCGCCCGGTTTGCAGCCAACAGGCTCGTCACCCTTGGATTCGCCCTGGCGATCTGCCTGGTTTTTTATCTCTTCCTGGCCAATACCCGGTTGGGAAAGGCCATTCGGGCCGCGGCCCAGGACCCGGATACGGCGGGTCTCATGGGGGTCAGGATCAACCAGGTGCTGGCCCTCTGTTTTGGTTTCGGGGCGCTCATGGCCGGTCTGGGCGGGGCCTTGATCAGCATCTCCTACAAGATACAGCCGACCATGGGCCTTGAATACACCATGATCGCCCTCATTGTCATCGTCCTGGGGGGGTTGGGGAGCATCCCCGGAAGCTTTGTCGGCGGGCTTGTTCTGGGCCTCGTAGGGAGCATCGTCACCCATATCGAGCCGGGCCTGTCGCTGGTGGCCTACTATGTCATCTTCATGCTTCTGCTCCTTATAAAACCAACGGGCATCTTGGGAAAATAGAGAAATGGGGATGAAGAAAACAACCTCTAAAAGAATGTTCACCTTCGGCTTGGTGTTGCTCATCCTGGTCCTGGCGGCCTGCGCGCCGCTCTACGCACCGGTATATACGGTCATCCTCCTCACCAGCATCCTCATGTATATGACCATTGCGGTGAGCTGGGCCCTGTTTTCCGGACCGACCGGTTACATCTCCCTGGCCTCTGCCGCCTTTTTCGGGGCCGGCATCTATACGTCGGCCATGCTGGGGAAGGCGCTCCCGCTGCCGTTGGTGATCGTCGTCGGGGCCCTGGCCAGTTTCTGTCTCGCCCTCCTCGTGGGCGCGTTGACCCTGAGGCTGAAAGGCATCTATTTTGTGATGTTCACGTTCGGGCTCGTTGAACTCCTCCTCCACTTTATCCTCTGGTGGGAGGTCACGATATGCGGTACCACCGGAAGGGTGGTGCCCCCGGCGGGAAACGCCACGGTTTTTTACGCCATGCTCATCATTTTGGTCATACTGGTCCTGACCGTTTTCATTATCAGGCGTTCGAGATATGGACTGGCCCTTTTTAGCATCGGGGAAAACGAGGAGGCCGCGGCCCATGCCGGGGTTTACGTGACCGTCTTGAAAATCATCATTTTTGCGGTCAGTGCACTCTTCATGGGGGCGGCCGGGGCAGCCATGGCGACACGATGGACCTATATCGACCCGAGAATCGCCTTCAATCCGCTGATCTCCTTCATGCCTGTCCTCATGGCCATCTTCGGCGGCATTCGACCGCTCTACGGCCCTATCATCGGCGCGGCGATCTTTACCTACTTGGAGGAATTCCTCATCACCCGCTTTCCCTACTACTACATGCTCATCTTCGGGATCATCATGGTGGTGGCCATCCTGTATATGCCAGACGGTCTCGTAGGGCTGATCCAGCGGCTGTGGAAAGGAATTTCGGGGAGAAAACATGCCGATACTTGAGGGAAGGGGCGTGACCCGGTATTTCGGTGGGTTGGCCGCTGTATCCGATGTGGATTTCCAGGTGGAACAGGGCGAAGTCCTGGGTCTGATCGGTCCCAACGGCGCCGGAAAGACCACTCTCTTCAATCTGATTTCCGCGGCCCTTGCGCCCCGATCCGGAAGCATCACATTCAGGGGCAAGGAGATTACAGACCTGAAACCGTATCAGATCTGCAGGATGGGCCTGGCCAGGACCTTCCAGACGGTAAAGATCTTCGGGAATATGTCGGTCCTTGATAATGTCTTGTTGGGCGCCTTTTTTGGGGGGGAGGGACGCATCGCCTCGGCCGATGCCGCAGAGGCGGCCGCGTCGGCACTGGAATTTGTAGGCTTGGCCGAGGCCGCTGCCATCCCGGCCAGAGACCTGACCCTGGCCAACCAGAAGCGGCTTGAAGTGGCCCGGGCACTGGCGACCCGTCCGGAACTGCTGCTCCTGGATGAAATGATGGAGGGGCTGAACCCCACAGAGGTCAACCGGGCCATGGGTTTGGTCAAGATGATCCAGGACAAAGGGATTACGGTGGTCATGATCGAACATGTGATGAAGGCCATTATGAGCGTGTGCGGCCGCATTATGGTGCTCCATCACGGGGCCAAGATTGCGGAAGGGACGCCTCAGGAGGTTTCCACCAACAGAACCGTGATTGAGGTCTATTTCGGAGAACGGGCCGATGCTTCAGATTCATAACATCAACACCTTCTACGGCAAGGCCCAGGCCCTGTATGATCTCTCTTTAAGCGTTGAGGCATCGGAAATCGTGGCCCTGGTCGGGTCCAACGGCGCTGGGAAGACCACCCTGTTAAAGACCCTATCCGGCCTGCTGCGCCCGGCCTCCGGTCGCGTGGTGTTCTTGGAGAAGAGAATCGATGGACGGCCTTCCTACGCGGTTGTTGAAGCGGGCATCTCTCATATACCCGAGGGGAGGAGGCTGTTCCCGGACATGTCGGTCCGTGAGAACCTGGAGATGGGGGCGTATCTTCAGCGGGCCTGGAAACAGAAGGGAGAAAGTCTGGAAGAGATCTATCGGCTTCTCCCCGTTTTGAAGGCAAGGGAAGGCCAATTGGCCGGGACATTGAGCGGCGGCGAACAGCAGATGGTCGCCCTGGGTCGCGGCCTGATGTCCAAGCCCAGGCTGTGCATGATCGACGAGCCGTCATCCGGCCTTGCGCCGGTCATGGTGGATGAGATCTTCCACATCATAGAGGGGCTTCGGGACCAGGGCATCGCCATCTTTCTGGTGGAACAGAATGTTCGGCATACCCTGGAGATTGCGGATCGGGCATATGTGATCGAAAACGGACGCATCATCCTGGCAGGGAAGAGTGAACAACTCCTTTCAGAAGAACTCATCCGAAAGGCCTATCTGGGGCTCTGACCATAGAGGCGCATGGTATTTTCGTCAACTGACAGCGAACGCTTAAGGGAGGTAGCTAAAAATGAAAAGGAAATCCGTCATGTTTCCGGCTTGCTGTGCCGGCGTGGGCTCGTTCTTATTGACCTTGGCCATTGGCCTGGTTACGCCATTTGCTGCCCCGCCCGGGCAGAAAGGATCTAATGCCACTATGAGATCAACTCCCCCCATTGTAACCACGGATTGGTTGGCGCAACACATGAACGATGCGGCACTGGTTATCGTCGATATTCGAAGCGACAAAGAGTACTCAGCAGGCCATATCCCCAATGCCGTGCATGTTCCCACGCCCTCCTGGGTCGTTGAGAGAGAGGGCCTTCTCCTTGAGGTGCCGGAAGATGCAGCGCTGTGCCAGACACTGGGATCTGCTGGGATCGGAGCAGACTCAAAGGTTGTTGTCGTGAACCGGGCGGACCACCCTTATCCCCTCGCCGATACGGTCAGGGTTGCGGATATGCTGATATATGCAGGGGTGCGGAATTCTTCCGTGCTGAGCGGCGGGTATGACAAGTGGGTCAAAGAAAAGAGACCGACCTCGGACGCCCCGTCCAAGCCTAAGCCTGTAATGTACACAGGCGAAATGAACAAGGGCATGTTTGTCTCAAAGAAAGACGTGAAAGAGAAGATGGGAAAATGCACCCTTGTCGATGCAAGGACCCCTGACGTCTATTTTGGTGTGGTGAAAGAGCCTTTTTGCAAAAGAGCGGGTCATATTCCGGGCGCCACATGCTGGCCCGTCCCCTGGATGTGGACGGACGAGGGCGTCTATAAAAGTACCGAGGAGATAAGAGAGACGGCAGCCGGCGTTATGGGAAATGACCCTTACAAGGAGATCATTGTCTACTGTGGCGTGGGGGGATACGGGGCCGCAGCATGGTTTGTTCTACATGAGGTACTGGGATATCAAAACGTGAAAATATATGACGGTTCGGCCCAGGAATGGACGGCAGACCCGGAGGCCCCGGTTTCCCGATATGTCTGGGAATAAGAAATCGCCATATCCATTGCAAAAAATAAGGAGTGGAGCATTATGTCTGAAGAACTTGCAAGGCTGTTGGCGGATTTGAAAGAGGCAGAGGCCTTGGCGTTTGTGGAAAAGGCACTGGAACAGGGAAGCGATCCGTTGGACCTGTTGGCGAGTGCCAAGGAAGGCATGGCTATTGTGGGAGAGCGGTTCGCGGACTCAGATTATTTCATCCCGGATCTCGTCTTTTCGGGAGAGATCCTCAGGCGCATCGTCGCCCTCCTGGAGCCCCATCTCAAAAAACAGGGCGAATCCAACAGACTGGGGAAGGTCATCATGGGGACCGTGAAGGGCGATATCCACGACATCGGGAAGGACCTGGTGGTCTTTATGCTGGATGTGAGCGGATTCGAGGTCACGGATCTGGGTATTGATGTGCCGGTTCAGAGATTTGTGGAAGCCGTCAGGGAGACCGGCAGCAAGGTGGTCGGCCTGAGCGGATTTTTGACCCTGGCCTTTGATTCCATGAAGCAGACCGTAGACGCCATCCAGGAAGCAGGCCTGCGGGACGACGTGAAGATCATGATCGGGGGCGGCCAGATTGACGAACGGGTCAGACGGTTTACTGGCGCTGATGCCTATGGAAAGGACGCCATCGAGGCCGTTGCACTGGCCCAGCGCTGGATAGGAGGATAAGGCAATGGAAAAGAAATGGGAAGAGATGTCCGCGGAGGAAAAGCAGGAGGCCCAGTTTCAAAAGTTGCTGGCGCCCAAAGACCCCGAGGGGAATGACCTTAAATTCCAGAGCCGGGAGGCAGAGGCCGCCTATAAGGCGCGCATCAACCGATTAAAAGACGCCATTCAGCTTAAAAGGCCTCCAGACAGGGTGCCGGTCGCCCTGTTCCCGAGCATGTTCCCTTACATGTATGCCGGAATGACGGTTCAGGAGGCCATGTACGACTATGAGAAATGCGTCGCAGGCTATAAGAAATTCGTCCTGGACTTTGAGCCGGACTTCCCCATGGGGGCTGCAGGGCCGGGCCCCGGAAGGTTCTATGAGATCCTTGACTACAAGCTCTATTCCTGGCCGGGTCACGGGGTGGCCCCTGAGCACAGCTACCAGTGCAACGAAGGGGAATACATGAAGGCCGAGGAATATGATCTCTTGCTGAGCGACCCCTCCTTTTACTTCAGAAATTTCTACCTGCCGCGCGTATTCGGAAAGCTGGCGCCCTGGAACATGCTTCCTCCCCTCACCGGCATACTCGAGATGTACGGGGTTGCCTTTAATTTTATCCCCTTCGGCCTCCCCCCTGTTCAAGACGCCTACAAGGCCCTCTTCGAGGCCGGGGCCGAGGCCCTGAAATGGGCAATGGCCGTGGGCGGGGTCGACGTGGAGCTGGCAACCCTCGGATTCCCGAATATCTTCGGCGGGTTCAGCAAGGCGCCCTTTGACGTCCTCGGCGACACCCTCAGGGGCACCCGGGGGATCATGATCGACATGTATCGGCAACCCGATAAGCTTCTCAAGGCCCTGGAGGCCCTGACCCCGATCATGATCGGTCTGGGCCTGGGCGCGGCGCAACAGACCGGAAAACCGTTTATCTTCATGCCGCTCCACAAGGGCGCGGACGGTTTTCTCTCGGATGCGCAGTATAAAGAATTCTATTGGCCTACGTTTAAACAGGTGGTGCTGGGGTTAATCGAGGGGGGTTGCATCCCGTTGCCTGCAGCCGAAGGGGGCTACAACACACGGTTGAAGTACCTCAACGAGCTGCCGAAAGGAAAGACCCTGTGGATGTTCGATCAGACGGATATGGCCGCGGCCAAGGAGACGGTGGGCGACACCATCTGCCTCCTCGGCAACGTCCCGTCCTCCCTGTTGAAACTGGGCACACCCGATGACATACGCGATTGTGTCAAGAAGCTCATCGATACCGCCGGCAAAGGGGGCGGCTATGTCATGGGCAACGGGGCGTTTTTTGATGAAGCAAAGCCGGAAAATGTGAAGGCCATGGTTGCGTTCACCAGAGAATACGGAGTGTATAAGTAGAGGGATCTGGGTTCATTCGTTCGTTGGGTTCATTGGGTTTGTTGAGTTTATGGCGTGGGCAGGGAGGGTCCTGTCACAAAAAAACAAAAAAATCTTTGTGTCTCTGCCAGCCCCGTGAAACCATCCCTTTCTTTCGTTTCACTGGGGTGCCTCTGTGAGAGATTGTTTTTGGTTCCGGCCTGTCTGGGTTAGGAGTGAATGAATGCTGATTGTCGGGGAGCGGATCAATACAAGTCGTCACGCGATCAACGAGGCTGTGGCTGGTCGGGACGCGGTCGCGATTCAGAGAGAGGTGCGCCTGCAGGTAGACGGGGGCGCCGATCTGATCGACGTCAACGCCGGGTCCCGACGGGATTCCGAAGTGGATGACCTGATCTGGCTGATCGAGGAGATCCAGAATGAATTCCCGAAGGTCCGGCTCAGTATCGACAGCGCCAACCCGGACAGCATGAACAGGGTCCTGGACAGGGTCATGCTTCGGCCCATGCTCAACTCTACCACCGGCGAAAGGTCCCGCATGGAGGCAATGGCCCCGGTTATTCAGAAGAGGGCGTGCGATATCGTGGCCCTCTGCATGGACGATCGAGGGATTCCAAAAACCGCAGGGCAGACGGTGGAGAATACCGTCCGGCTCGTGTCGGACCTGGAGGACCTGGGCGTGCCTCGGGACAGGATCTTTCTGGATCCCGTGACCCAGGCCGTCAGCGCCAATACCCGTGCAGGGATGATGGCCCTTGAGGCCATTGACGGAATCCGTCGCGAACTGGACGGGGTCCATATCATCAGCGGCCTCTCCAATATCTCCTTCGGGCTGCCAAGGCGCCCGCTGGTGAACAGGGCCTTTCTCACACTGGCCATGAAGGCCGGACTCACTGCGGCCATCCTGGATCCTTCGGACAGGGGGCTGATGAGCGCATTGAAGGCCGCCCAGGTCCTGCTGGATCAGGACCCCTGGTGTCAGGCCTATACACGGGCCTTTCGAGAAGGAAGATTGGAGGCGTAAACCTTGAAGGATGTGGAGCAACACCAAAAGAATAAAGGAGGAACAACATGCCTGACGAGTATCTGGACGTCTTTCTGAAAGACGAAGATTTCATGATGAGGGATATGATCCGCAGTTTCGTGGACAAGGAGATCATGCCTGTACGCCAGCAGATAGACGATGATAAGGACCACGTGATAGTCCGCAGAATCCTTCAGGGCTTGACCGACCTGGGGATCCAGAAGTCTCCATTTCCCCCGGAATATGGGGGGATGGGGGCCAAATCAGCTGTTTCTGCATGCATATTGCACGAAGAGCTGAGTCGGGGGGACAGCGGCATTTGCACGGCCTGCAATGTCACCACCTGGGCATGGATTCCCGCCATTGCGGCGAACAACCAGGCGGTGCTGGATCGTTTCGCGCCCGAGTTCACAGGAAAGGATCTGAGGATGGGGTGCTTTTCCATGACCGAGCCCGGTGGATCCCACGGCGGCGGGGGCTGCGACATTGAGAATGTCAATCTTCACGCAAAGAAACTGCGAACAAAGGCGACGCTTGAAGGGGATGCGTGGGTGATCAACGGTCACAAGATGTGGGCCTCCAGTCAGGGAGTGGCCGATCTCTATGCCGTGGTCTGTACCACGGACTCAAACCTGGGAGACGAGGGCGTTGCCATCATCTATGTGCCAAAGGAGACCAAGGGCGTCACCTTTGGCAAGGACGAACATAAGGCAGGCATGGCCGCAGAGAAGAACCACTCCATGTATCTGGAGAACGTACGGGTACCCAAGGAATGGCGTGCGGCAGGGCCTGGGGTGGATGCCGAACTGCTCCATAACAACTTCGTCATCGGTCGGCTCGTCAGCGCCGGCATGGCTGTAGGGCAGGCCCAGGCTGCTTTTGACACGGTACTCAAATACACGGGCGATCGGATTGTGGCCGACAGGCCCATCAGACAGCACTCCATTGCCGCGGGTATGTTGGCGGATATGGCCATCGGCATCGAGACGGCAAGATGGGCCTACCTCGCAGCCGCCTGGATGTACGACCATCCGGAGAAGTACGGGGCCCCCACCTCCCATTACATGCTGTCGCGAGGAACCATCGCCAAGGTACACGCCTGCGAAGTGGCCGTTTCGGTCACCAACAAGGCCATGGAATTGATGGGATCCTTCGGATATGTCCGGGAGTACGACGTAGAGAAATACTGGCGCGACTGCAAGATGATCCAGTTATGGGAAGGCGGCGCCCAACTGGGACGGCTTGACGTGTGCCGCGGGTACTATGATCTGAAACTGTAACCCTGGCAGCAGCCGTTCACCCTTTTGGCGGGAGTATCGGGGTTGTTGATTTCATGCTGTCGGCATAGGATCCGCCCCTTTACCCCCGTCCTCCCTCGTCACGATATCTGGACAGGCGCTGAGTCAGGCCGCAGCCAGGACCTTGCGCGCCGGTCGACGCGTGGGTTGCTGCTTCCATATACAGGGAGACTGGATACCTCAATCCCTCAAATCTGGATCGAGAGGTCGTCATAGGCGACGGTGATCGGATAGGGGATCTGTCGGTCCGAGATGATAAGGTTGACGGTCTCCTGCCACTGGGCCTGATTGAGGGGGATCGGATACGGATCGCCTCCGGATGGGGGCCTCATCGGGTCTTTGGGTTCGTATTTTTTGAGCTGACGGTTGGCCGGGTCGTTCGCGACCCTGTCGGCATCCCCGATGTGAACGAGGAAGGTCTCCTTTTTCGGCCTCAGGCGCTCAATAAAATGGATGGCCCTCTGGAAGCTCATGTGATGGGGCCGGTTGTGGACAGGCTCATTGAGCCAGAATGATTGAATAATCAAGTAGTCCGGCTCAAGGAGATCAGCGGACGGGTTGGGGATATCTGAAAAGTCAGAAGTGTACACGATCCGCACCGCCTCCCCGGAAAGGCCCCTGGCCGCCACAAGAAAGCCCACTGACCCCTGTGCAAAAGGACCGTGATAGGTGTCAAAGGGGAGGACTTCAAACTCATTGACGCCAAACCAGCGCCCTGGCTTGATGGCGCAGACCCGGATCACCTCCATCTCTTCCAGATAATCAAACCGTTTCCGAATCACCCCTTGACTTTTCGTTGTGAGATAAACGGGAATCGGTCTAAATGACCCTCGAGGCAGGTTCCTCTTGTATGCAAAAAGCTCGTCAAGACCGATATAGTGATCCGTGTGTTCATGGGTGATCAGCACCCCGTCAATAGCGTCTATGGAATGTCTTGAAAGCTGGGTCCTTGCATCCGGGCCGCAGTCCACCAGCAGCGTGGTCTCATCTTTCAGCAGGAGGGAGGTTCGATCCCTCTTTTCCCCTTTCCGCCGCATCTCGCGGCAGATAAGACAGTTGCAGTTCAATTCAGGGAGACCCCAGGCCCCGCCGGTTCCCAAGAATGTCATGTCCATACAGACCATCTCCTTTTGGCGTGAAGGGTTACTGCTTTTAAAACCCTGGATAGTGTGTTAGAATAGTTGTGCCATACACAATAGAACCATAGAAAATCCTTGGTCTGGAACCGTAACACGATCTGAATTGAAATCAAATGAGAATCATATTTTTTGCCGGAAAGGGCGGGGTTGGGAAGACCAGCGTGTCCGCTGCCACCGGGATCAAGGCGGCACAGGCAGGCAACCGGACCCTGGTCATGTCCCTGGATGTGGCCCACAGCCTTGCGGACATATTTGACCTCGACAGAGGCCTCCTTGACAAGAACAGGGGGAAGCCGATCAAGGTCGGAACGAATCTCTGGATACAGGAACTCGACATCCAGGAAGAGATTGAGAAGAACTGGGGAGATATCCATAAATACCTCTCCACCCTCTTGAGTACCACCGGGCTGAATGAGATCCTGGCCGAGGAGCTGGCCATTCTGCCCGGAATGGAGGAGGTCAGTCTCCTTCTCTACATCAATCGGTATGTCAGGACAAAGAAATTCGATGTCATCCTCCTGGATTGCGCACCCACAGGCGAATCCCTCAGGTTTATCAGTATTCCAACTACCCTGGAGTGGTACATTAAAAAGATATTCAAGATGGAGAGGGCCATCGTCAGGTACGCCCGTCCCCTCGCCAAGCGGCTGTATAATGTTCCGCTTCCGGGCGAAGACTACTTTGATGCCGTCGAATACCTGTTTCAACGACTGCAAGGGGTCGAAGACATCCTTGTGGATCCCAAGATAACCACGGTACGGCTCGTCACCAATCCGGAGAAAATCGTGATCAAGGAGACCCAGCGGGCCTTTATGTATTTTTCCCTTTACAAAATGAATACAGACGCCATCATCATGAATCGCATTCTGCCGGAGAGCGTGAGGGATGCCTATTTTGAGGACTGGAAGGGTCGGCAGGGCGAATATATCCGGCAGGCAGAGACCTATTTCAGCCCGATCCCTCTCTTTCCCGTGAATCTCTTCAGGGGTGAGATACTGGGCAAGGAGAGCCTCGCGTCCCTGGCTGAACAGATATACGGCGACAGGGACCCACTGGAGCGGTTTTTTGACGGAGAGCCCTACTCTCTGGCAAAGGTCGACGGCAAGTACCAGTTAAAAATCAAATTGCCCTTCATCGAGAAGAAGGATGTCGACCTGAATAAGGTATCGGATGAACTGATTATCCGTGTCGGAGGCTTCAAACGGCATGTCCTGCTTCCCAGGCTGGTGGCTGCCTCAACATCGGTCAGCGCCAGCCTCGACGGGGCGGATCTGTCGGTTCAGTTTGAGCCCTGAAAATCTGTTAGAAAGGGAGGTAACCATGGTCAAAGCAAAAATAGACACTATGAACGAACAGATGGCATGCCCAATCGGCAGGTTTTTTTCAAAGCTTGAAAAGGCATCCCGAAGGAAATCCAAATTCACAGAACACCTGTCCCGGTCACGGATCGAGTTTTTCAAGGCCCTGAAATGCCTGATCGATGAAAAGATAGAAGACCTGGAGAAAGAGGACGTTCCCCGAGGACAAAAGAAGGCAACCCGAATCAAGGTGAAATAATGCTGGATACTGGGTACTGAGAACACGCATGGAGCATAGGGCAGGGAGCAGGAAGCATTTAGCACGCGCATCTGACCTCTGAACCTTGAACCCTTGAACACCAAATTAATTTAAGGATCTGAGTGACGTCTTTTGTACAGATCTGAGGTGTAGGTGCGGCTTCAGCCGCACAATCGGGGCTAAACCCTTAAACCTTTGCACCCTGAACCATATTAAAAGAAAGGATATAAAGCCATTGGAAATCGCCAGCATCAAGGGATTCAGAGACATCCTCCCTGAAGAGACACGGGTCTGGCAGTGGATTGAGGCCACGGCAAGACGTGTATTCGAGGACTTTGGCTTTCAGGAGATCAAGACCCCTATTCTTGAGAAGACCGAACTCTTCAGTCGCAGCATCGGGGAGGAGACCGATATTGTTTCCAAGGAGATGTACACCTTTGACGATGTCAAGGGTCGGAGTCTCACCCTGCGGCCCGAGGCCACTGCCTCGGTGGTGAGGGCCTACATCCAAAACAGGCCCTACCAGACATATCCAGTGCAGAAATTATACAGCATCGGGCCTATGTTCCGGCATGAGCGGCCCCAGAGGGGACGGTTCAGGCAGTTTCATCAGATCAACGCCGAGCTGTTCGGCGACCCTGGACCCAAGAGCGACGCCGACATGATCTCCATGGCCGTTTACCTGTTTCGGTCTATCGGCCTCGATGATGTCGCTCTCAACCTCAACTCCCTGGGGTGTTCCGATTGCAGACCCCGGTTCAAGGAAGCGCTCACGGATTACCTGGCCGATAAAGTAACCCGGCTCTGTGAGGATTGTCAGCGACGGGCGACAAGCAACCCGTTGAGGGTCTTTGACTGCAAGGTGGACTCGTGCCAAGAGGTGGTCTCAAAGGCCCCCTCCATTGACGCCTTTCTGTGTCAGTCATGCCGGGACCACTTCGAGTCTGTGCAGGACGCCCTGAGCGACCTGGAGATCCCGTTTGTTTTGAACAGCCGGCTGGTCAGGGGGCTGGATTACTACAACCGGACCACCTTTGAGATCCAGACAGAACGCCTCGGCGCACAGAACGCTGTGGCCGGCGGCGGTCGGTACGATGGTCTGGTGAGTCTCCTGGGCGGTCCTGACCATCCTGCCATCGGATTCGCGGTGGGCGTGGAACGGGTGGTGGCCCTGATTGGAGACGACCACCCCCTTCAGGATAGACGTCCCGATCTCTTTATCGCCGCATTGGGGAAGGCCGCGGAAAGGGCCGCCTTCAAATGGGCCGTGGACCTCCGAAGGAACGGCCTCTGGGTGGAAGTCGATTACGCTTCAACCGGGCTCAAATCCCAGATGAAAAAGGCGGATCGAATCGGGGCCAGGCATGTGTTGATTGTGGGAGAGGATGAGCTGAAGACCAGCAGGGCCGCCTTGAGAAATATGCTCACCAAAGAACAGGCGGACGTGGAATTGAAGGATGCCGTAAATGTGTTAAAAGAGATGTTAAAGGATGAGAGAGAACGGGATGGCAGAGATTGATTCATTAGGGAACTGGATGCGCACACACGACTGCGGGGCGCTGAGAAAAGAGGACGCGGGCCGGGAAGTGGTCCTGATGGGATGGGTCAACAGCAGGCGGGATCTGGGAAATCTGATTTTTATTGACCTGCGGGACAGGGAGGGAATCACCCAGACGGTCTTTGACCCCCGGGTAAACCCTGAGACGCATGAAAGGGCCCATGTCCTGAGAAACGAGTGGGTGGTGGCCCTCAAGGGCGAGGTGGCCCCCCGGCTCGAGGGACAGGAGAACGCCCAGATGCCGACCGGCGACATCGAGGTGAGGGCAACCGGGATGAAGATCCTTAACCTTACCGAGACCCCTCCCTTCCAGGTGGACGGGGCCGTGGACGCCTC
>Ga0172375_10002834_pt1 | contig 26782 bp, 15 predicted proteins | sample LakKiv1m_FD_114537 | JGI IMG/M metagenome (GOLD analysis project Ga0172375, IMG submission 114537) | Freshwater microbial communities from Kabuno Bay, South-Kivu, Congo - kab_092012_11.1m | ecosystem: Environmental > Aquatic > Freshwater > Lake | place: Democratic Republic of the Congo...
AACCCTCCAACCATGGAAGAGGCAACCCATGGCCGATGAACCCGTCAAACCCGCTGACACCCCCGCACCCCAACAGGACCCCACTCCGTCGCAGGAGCCCGCGCCAGAGCCGACCCCGGACGCCGAGGACGATTTCGGAGACTTCGACCCCGACAAGGACGGCGAGGAACTCTACAACGCCATCAAGGACATCCCGAGTCCGTCCAGGGGTGACCGCAAGAGCACCCGGGAGATCATGGAGAACCTGTCCCGTTCCGACAACGGGATTGCGCACGTCTTCAAGCGTTCGCACGAGACCTATCGGCGGAGGGGTGCCGAACTCACACAGCGCGAAACCGGACTTTCCGAGCGCGAGAAGGCCATCAAGGCACAGGAAGATGCGTTCGTTGCCCGCGAGAGAGCCCTTCGCGAACGTGAAGCCGCGACCGCCAAGGCGTTCAAGGATGCAGGGTTTGACGGCATCCCAACCCCTGTGGATCCGAAGCCGGGGGAGCCTTCCATCCGCGACCGCATGAAGGAGGCGTTGGCCAAGAACGACATGGACGCCTTCCTGGACCTTCAGGCCGAACTCGCCGAAGCCAAGGCCGCGGAGAAGATCGCCGCCGCCGTGGACCCCATCCGCAAGGTCAACGAGTCATTCCAGGCACAGCAGGCCCGGCGCGCCGAGGAGGATGCCGCCATTGAGGCGAAGCGCAGGGTCGAGTCCATCGTGTCCATGCAGAAGTCCGCCGAGGCGGATGGGTTCAAGTGGGCCGACGAACTGAAGCCCGTCGTCGATTCCATCATGTGGCCTGACGAGTCCGTCCGGGCCAAGGTCCTGAACGGCGAACGCATCCCTCCGGCTCGCAACTTCGAGGACGCCTTCGAACTCGCCAAGGCCCGCGTGGTCCTCGCCAGGCAGAAGGCGGACGCCACACGCAAGTCCAGGACCGTCATCGCTCAGGTCGATGCCGCAACGCGCATCGGCGGCGGGGCGGCGGGGCACACGATCTCAGACTACCCGAGAGATCCGATGAAGCGCAGGGAGTGGGTAGAGCAGGCCCGGCGCGACGGGTTCTCCGAGGAAGAAATCGGCGCGAAAATGCGTTCCCGATAACGGAAAGGCTTGACGCGGCAAACGTGACGCGGTAGCCTCAATCCAGTTCTTTGCCGCCCAGGTTCCCCACGATGGTACGGGAGCCGTTTTCACGAACCATCTCCTCACGCACCCCGCTCACGTAGCAGGCGCATTGGAGCCGGAAGGCACGACCTTCCCTCCCGTGTAGCGCACGTAGACGACGGGACCAGAGAGGATCACCCCATGCGGCGATCTCCACCTCTGTCCAAAGCGTGAGGAGCACATGCCCACCACCACGGTTTCTCGTGAAAATCAGTACTGGATCAACCAGGCGCTGCTCGTGCGTGACGAGTCCGTCGACCAGATGCACGTCGGCACCCCCTACTTCGACATGCTCAAGGCCAAGTTCGGTGAGGGCAAGCCGGAGGAAGAGGGCGGCGACCTGCTTCCCCTCTACCCCTGGACCGTCGGCGAGCACTCGTCCCCCACCGTGCTCACGACCGGCTGGGAGCCCATCAACCTGGCGTCCACCTCCGTCGAGGTCTACAGCCAGTTCTCCTGGTTCGAGGTCGTCATGCCGGTCGTCACGTCCGGCAAGCAGAACCGGTACAACTCGGGCAAGGGGCAGAAGGCCAAGATCCTGGACAAGAACATGAAGGCCGTCATCAACGCCTTCAAGCGCAAGTTCCTCCAGCAGACCCTCTCCGGAAACGTCACCGGCTGGTCTGGCCTCCTCACCTGGAACGGCGTTGACAACACGACCAACGGCTTCCTGGAGCAGGATGCCATCGGCTCCCAGACCAACTCCATCGGCGGCCTCGCCAAGTCCACCTACGCCACCTACCGCGGCGTCCAGAACCAGCGGTACGACTGCGCCGGCTCCTTCAACACGAACGGCGTGGCCTCCCTCATCTCCGTGAACACCCAGATCCGGGTGTCCCACCCCGAGAACAAGGGTCCCGACGGTTGGCTCTGCGAACCCACCTTCCTGGACTTCCTGAAGCGCACCCTCCTGCCCCAGGAGCAGTACGTGAACGGCGCCAACGGCCAGGACCCCGGCAAGATGTACATGGTCTGGGACGGTGCCAAGATGTACGCCCAGGCGGACTACATGCCGAAGACCGGCACGAACACCACGGCCGACCCCATCTCCGCCTACGCCTCCTCCCTGGACTACATGCACACCGTCTGGATGAAGGACCGCTTCTTCTCCGTGACCGACTTCTACAGCCTCCTGCCCAGCCAGGACGCCGAGGCCGCTCTGGTGTGCGTCTCCTGCCAGAACATCTGCAACCACTGCGGTTCCCAGGGAATCGTCTTCGACGGCAACACCTGGTAGTCCAGAAAGGAGCCACCCATGTTCGTCAATCCTTCCGTTCTCGACACGACCGATCTCTACAAGTTGGTCCGGCCGTTCCTCTACAACTCCGCGAGCGTCGACCTTCTGGACGGCGATCTGGTCATGGTGGACTGGTCCGTCGGCACCTACGGGCTCGGGCGCACCGTCGCCAAGAGTTCGGCTGGTGGACCCTTTGCCTACATCGTGGGCGCCGTGGACTACGCGGTCGACGCCTCGGCCGACTTCGTCCACGACCCGTACCAGCGCATCGACGTGGTGGTCAAGGGCACCAAGACCAACACCAATGCCATCGCCCTCGGCGGCTGTACGGCTGCGGGCGTGCTCCAGATGCAGTCGGCGGCTACCGCAGGTCAGCACATCGACGTGACTGTGGGCAGCGAGCACTGCGCCTTCGGAATCTCCAAGGGCGCGGGCGCGGCCGGTGGCAAGTGCGTGAACGGCGTGTTCTTCTTCGGTCTCTACGCCGAGGTGTAGTTAGCGATCCGGGATGGCCCGAGCCGCGTTTCACGGGTCGTAAGTTGCCTCCCCGTACTTTCGCTCGGGCCATCCTCTGATCCGGAGGATGGCCCATGAATTTGTACGACCTCGTTCAGCGCGTCTACTCCACCACGGAGCGGAACCCGAACACGACCGAGTACAAGAACCAGATCATAGGCTACATCAACGACGCCTACCTGGCGTTGTGCGCCGAAGCGGACTGGCTCTTTCTCCACAAGCGCGCCGAGATCCGTGTCTACCCAGACTACACGACGGGCAACTGCACCGTGACGAACGGTAGCGGCACCGTCACGGGCGCCGGAACGTCTTGGGGCGAGCACATGGACGGCCACAACTTCATCGGGCCTGACGGGCGCACGTACGTCATTGGCCACGTCTCGTCCACGACAACTCTGTACCTGACCGAAGCCTACCGGGGCGCAGGTGCGGGCAACGCGGCCTACACCATCCGGTTCTTCGGCTACTCGTTCCCAGGTGACTGCGAGGAGCCCCTGTCGCAGGTCTCCCGCGACGACGACTTCGGGCGCATCCGGTACGTGGACAGCGAGACCGAAGCCGACCTCTACTTCGACCGGGACGAGACCGGCGACCCGTACTTATACTTCCCGGACACCACGTACAACCAGCGGGTCCTGGATGTCACCCCAACCGCTGCGGATGGGGTAGCTCCTCCTGCCGGATCGCTTATCTCTGGAACCACCTACGGCTACCGGATCACGGTGACCCAGAAGGGAGTCGAGGGCGGCCCCACCAGCGAGGTCACATTCACCGCAACCGCTACGGGCAAGATCGTCCTGTCAGCCATCCAGAACCTTCAGGTGATGGGGATCTCGGTCGGCTACTACAAGACGGTGTACCGCAGGACCGGCAGCGCCCCGTTCTACTACCTGTCCGAGTTGGTTGACACCGCCACCACGTTCACCGACGACGGCTCCATCACAGCCAACATCAACGAACCCTTGGAGGAGAAGGGGCCGGTCCTGAAGGTCTGGTTCTACCCGCGTCCCGACATCGAGAAGGACATCGAGGTCTGGTACAAGCGCAGGGTCCGGCGGATGCAGAAGGACAACGACACGCCGGACATCCCCCCCGAGTTTCATGAGATCCTGTGGCGACTGGCTTCCGCCGAGGTCATCAACAAGGACAGCGGAGACCCTGCGGTCCATCTGAAAGCCGCCGATAACGCCAAGAAGATGATGAAGAAGAAGTACCTGAACCGCACCGAGAACCGGGGCGCGATGGCGAACTCGTGGGAGTGCAGAAGGGGATACGTGGGCTACAACCTCACCGGGATGGCGTCGGGGGTGTAGCATGGACGTGGTCAGGTACGCACCGCAGGCGACCTTGGGACTGGACGAGCACTGGCTCCAGAAGCCCACGTCCGCTTCGACGTTGCAGAACGTGTACCGCGATCCCCGTGGAAGTTGGGAGTCTGTTGGCGGCTACGGCAAGATCCTTCCCAACAACCCCCAGACCGGAGCCGATCCCTTCGTCGGTTCGAGCATCATCCACTCGTTGCACTGGTTCTCCCGTCACAACGGAGCGCAGCAGTTCCTCGTGTGGGAGGACGGAGCGAACCTGAGCTACTTCAATGGCTCCGGGACGAGCAAGTGGACCACGTTGAAGACCGACCGGGCCGTCTTCACGACTCCGTGGCAGCGGACCCAGTACGCCGCATGGGCCGGGTGGCTCTACATCATCAACGGCTACAACGAGCCCATTCGCTTCAACGGTCGCCACACGGTCCGGTGTGGCTTCAACACGCCACCGCCCGCCCCCGTCGTCTACGGGCCCAACGAGGGCTTCCAGCACGCCACCGGGCTCGACAACCGGGGCGTCGGCAAGACGTGTGAGGCCGCGGGCGGAAACGATGTCACCTCGCGCTACCGGTACGCACTCACGTTCGTCAACGACATGGGAATCGAATCGCCCCTGTCGGCCCCGTCGAACGAGGTGGCCTGGATTTTCACGGCGGGGGCCGCAACAGGTGAACGCCGGTACCTGTTGCTCGAAATCCCAAACGGCCCGAGCAACATGGTCGCCGTCCGGTTGTACCGGACCCGCGACTACGCTGACGACCCGAGCACGCAAGGGGCCAGCCAGGTCTACTACTTCCTGAAGGAGTTTTCGGCGAACATCCGGTTTCAGTGGACCGACGGGATTCCAGATGACCGCCTGGGCGACGAGATGGACGCCTCCATGACCGGTCAGTGGCCGAACGGGGCCAAGTATATCGCGGTATTCAAGGGGACCATGTTCCTCGCTGGAATGCCCGAGTACCCCGACCGGGTGGTCTACAGCCGGGCGACCCAACACGAGAGTTATCCGCCAGACAACTACCTTCCCATCGGAGATACCGACGCTGGCGAAGTGACCGCGATGTACCCCACCAAGAACGCGCTGGTCGTGTTCAAGCGTCGTGGGGTCTACCTCATCAAGGGCGACCCCGTCAATGGGTTCTACTCCCAGACCTTGACCGAGGACGCCGGTTGCCACGCCCCGAACGCCCTTGCGGAGCTGCCAGGCATGGGCCTTGTGTTCCTCTCAGACGCCGGGGTCCACCTCCTTGTCGGAGCCCTGGAGAACGAGGGGACGCCCACGAACGTCAGACTGCTCTCCGACGACATCCAGGACACTTGGCGCGACGTGAACTACCAGGCGCTCATGAACGCCTCTGCGGCCTTCTACCATCGGGACATGGAGCTCCAGATCGCCGTTCCAATGGTCGGATCGCAGTACTCCAACATGGTCCTGGTCTACCACTACGGGAACAACGCCTGGAGCAAACGCCCAGGGATCCCGGCCAACTGCATGGCCGAATCGAAGGACCATCGGGGCCACCTGTTCTTCGGGTCGCACGATACGAGCGCGTCGCAGGTGGGCGTCCATGCGTGGGCGAGGGGGTTCTCCTCGTTTTCGGGGATCACGGCGACAACCGTGTACGAGTCAGCGTGGCTCAACTTTGGGCGCCTGTACGAGAACGTGAAGCCGCGGTCGATCCTGCTCTACTGCATCGGCTACGGTGGAACCCACTACCTGGACTACTCCATCGACCGCCGCATCGCCCTTGAGCGCGTGAGGGGCGGGGACGCTGCGGACGAGCGAGCGGCAGAGGATCCGTCCGTCGTCGCCACCTACATCGAGTGGGACGCCGGGACGTGGAACGACGGGGCCATGGTGACGAAGTTGAGGCCCGTGGTTATCCGGTTCGACGTGGCCTTCTCACAGATGTCGTGTCGAGAGTTCAGGTTCAAGACGTACGTGACCGGATCCGGGAAGTTCGCCAGCCGACTCGGCATCATCGGCTACGACGTGGAGATTGCCCCAGGGCGCGGGCTTGACGTGAAGCCTTTGAATACCCTCATCACGGCTGGGGTTCCCTAATGGCCTACACGTACCCAGAGGACCGGATCGTCTCCGGAGAAGTCATCGACCCCAGGCCCATCAACCGGACGCTCGGAAGGTACTACGCCGAGTTCGACGGGATGCTCGACAGGGACAACTTTGAACTGGCCGCCTTTACCGATGCCAAGATCCAGTCCATCTCGGGGACGAACACTTCCTCCACCGTTTCCTTGCAAGGACCCTGCCGCCAGTTGAAGGCGTGGCGGGCGACTACGATACAGGACTTCCTTGCCGGTTCAACACCCTGCCAGCATACTCCTATTACAGGGGACGTTGGCTCTACCTTCGGTGGGAACATTATCACACTGGATAGTTCGCTTGCTATCGACTTTTCGTGTTGGTACAACTGGGACGATCAGGCTTCCGGAGCAGGTGCCCCCACCCTCGGCCAAGTAGCCGAGTTCTACCTGACGGTGGATGGTTTGATCGTAGACACGACCGGGCCCGTCTATGTTCCGAACACGAGAGCGTGTGTCCACTTGTGCCCGTACATCCCTGTTGGAGCAGGTACCCATACGATTACAGCCTGGGTCATGTTCTATATGTTCAACAGCGGCGTCGTTTCATCGTCTACCGCCAATTCCCATGTGAATGAAAGGGAGTTGATCGCCAAGGAGGTACGTCGCTAATGGCCCAAGCAACCTTCACTCCTGTTCAGGAAGGCGACGCGCTGAACGCCGCAACGTGGAACGGCCTGTTCACTCCGATTGCGCTGGCGTCGGCTTCCATTGACGGGACCAACATTCGACAGGAGGGCGTCGACCGGAGGAATATCGGAGCGGGAGCCGTACGTATTTACTCCGAGTTAGAGGAAATCACCTCGGCCAACGCCATCAGTTACGGGGACGCGGGTGCTGGGGCAACGTGGGCCTTCGACCCAGCGGCGAACAACAGCCACGTCATCCAGAACGGGGCAAGTGCCCTGCGTCTTGTTGGCGCTGGCGGTGTCGGTTTCACCTACAACGATGTGACCCAGATCGCCATCATCACGTTCTCCATCCAACTTCGGCAGTTCATGGGGATGTCAACAGTTGCCGGCGGACGAATCAGGAGAGTCTACTTCCAACTCTACCGAAGGATGGGTGGCGTTGAATCTCCCATCACATTCACCTACCGTGAGATCGGGTACGACGACGGGGTTCTGGACGCGGACGGGGAGCGGCGTACCAACGGGGCGATCAGCTTCTCGCACGTCCTTCAACTCCAAGGGACCTACGAATGGATCGAAGCCCGTGTCGGCGGTCTCCCGGCGGGCAACTTCCATCACGACATTCCGGGTCCACCGCTTCACGACGACTTCGTGTACCTCTCCGAAGGGTCCATCTCCCTCGAAATCTACAACCACTGAGCGGCCATGGCCATCACCCTCCCCTACACGTTCGTTTCAGGCTCCTCCCGGTTGGCGTCCGAGGTCCAGGCGAACGCGGAGGTGTGTCGTACATTCCTCAACGGGCGAGTCGCGACCACCGACTTGGCCGCAGGCGCTCTCGCTTACGAGAACATCCTGAAGCCGGAGCACTACGGCGCGCCCCTGAAAGCCTCGTTCGGAGTGACGGGAGACGTGTGGGGCGACCGGGCCAACATGGACCTGTCCGAGCGCGCGACGTTCTTCGCTGGCTTCAACGGCCAGGAGTACCAGACGGTCCCCCAGGCGGCCCGTACCGTCAAGATCGAACGGACCTCGTGGGTGAAGATCACCTGCCGGTTCTACGCCTGGTGCCACATGACGGCAGAGGCCGCCGGGTCTACCGCCGAATCTTATGTCGCAGCCTACGCCGCGCTGTTCAATGGCGGCGCCATCTTCGCGTCTACGCGCAGACGGATTGCGGCACGAGATGAAGCCGCCTCCATCGACTTCCAGCCTCGTCGAGAGCATTCCATCCACTACTACGGCCAGTTTCCGGCGGGCGACTACGACCTCCATCTTCGGGCCTGGGTCCTTCAAGATCAAGTCGCAACCACCTATCCGACGCTCATCGACGACATGGGTGCCTATAGCCCCCTGAACTACCACTTTGGGGACCTCTCCATCGAGGCCCGCTGCTTCCGGGTGGAAGTGGACCCGTAGGGTGGGTATACTCGCGTTGGAGGCACCAAACCATGACCATTCTCTTCCCCATCCTCTTCCTGGCCTGTTCCCACAACCCGTACGACGGAGAGACCGGGTCCATGGACGCTGAGGCGTACACCGAAGCCTACATCGAATGGCTCTGCGAGAAGGACTGCAACGCCGTCAACGACGACTACGATTGCGTCGAGTACCTTACGAGTGCCATGATGTGGCCCTCCGAATGCGTCGATTCGGCCCTTGCCGACCACTGCATCGACTGGATGCGGGACAACCCCGTGCAGCCCCCTGAATGCGGTCTTCCGGAAGAGTGCCGGGACATCTTCGTCCCCTGCCCGTAGGAGTTTCCATGGAAGCCCAAGATTACGCCAAATACGCTATGCCAGCGATCATGGCCGCGACTGGAGCCATAAATCCATTGATTCCCCTTGGGTTGACGGCGGCCCAGATGGCGATCCAGGCCATCCCCAACGCCGCTGAACGTGCTGGCGCGAAGGAACTCCGGGAGCTGAAGGCCCGTCAGGACGCGGGCGAACTTGGACTCACGAGTCAGGAGCGTGCGTCCCTGGAAGCCTACACCATGAACCCGGTGAAGACCCAACAGGCACAACAACGCGCCCAGCAGGAGCGCATGTTCGCGGCGTCGGGGCAGACCTCGGGCGGGCAACTCTTCCGGGCCCAGCAGGCAGAGGCGGACGCGCTCGGGAAGGCGGCCCAATCCGCGGGCGAGGCCATCTCAAAGGCCGACATCGCCGAGAAGAAGTCCGAGGAGGAGCGCATCGCCCAACTCACGGCGGACAAGGCGGCGAAGCAAGAGGCGATGAAGTCCACGGCCATGGAAACCATCGGGCAACTCGGTTCCCCTTACGGCGTGGCGGCGGGGGGCGAGATGTCCTACCTCATGGAGCCCGAGTCCGCGATTGATGTGGATGCGCTTCGGGCGGCCGGGGTCAACGAGGAGTACATCGACGCCATGGTCACCCTTTCCAAGACCGCTGCCGGTCGCGCCCAACTCACCCAGTTCGGGATGTAGGAGTCCCCAATGGCCGTCATCCAACAGTACTACGGCATCCACGGCGAGCCCCCCAGGACCTCGTTCCTGGGGGCGTTCGCGGCGTCCTACGTCGGCACCAAGACCCAGAGGATGAAGGACGAGTACCTGCGCCGCTGGAAGTCGGCCGATCCGATGGAACGCGAGAAGATCATGGTCCAGCTCCAGACCAATCTCGCCAACATCCAGAAGGGCCGGGCCGAGATGCAACAGGCCATCGTCAACGGGAACTACGACCTGCTAAAGAAACAGATAGAAGCCGAGATTTCGGCTGGGCGCGACCGTGCGATGGAGAACGTCGCCGCCACCAACTTATCCGCGCGGACGATTACCAGTCGATACGGATTGGAACAGGCTCGCGAGGAACTCGGAGCCATCTCTACCGAAGTCGAAGGCCAACTCCGCAACCGCGTCTCCGCCGCCACGGACGAGATCCGGGCCAAGTTCAAGGCCAACCCCGGCATGTCCGAGGAAGCCCGGTTGGACATCATCCAGGATGTGATGGGTCGGGAAGAGAGGTTCATCCAGGAGATCCTTCGGACCGAAGTGAAGAACTCAGCCGGACGCGAACGCGCCGCCGACATCCTGCGAAACGACATCAAGACCAAGCTCGCCAACACCTTCGCGTCGACCGGGACCACGTTCACCGCTGATGGCGAAGTCGTGGAGACCAATGATGCGGCCGAACGGATGGGCAACACTTTCCTCGGCGAGTACGTCGGGGTTCCCATCGTCCCCGTGACTCAGGAGGAAATCGAGAGAGGCCTCGGCGCATCACGAGGCCCCGCGCACCCCAGGACATTGAGCCAGATGGGCATCACGGGCGTTGGCGACGAGATGTACACCATCCCCACCGGCACCACCGGCTACAAGGTTTCCACCTCGGGAGCCGCCCCCGCCGTCAAGAAGACGGTCACCACGGGCGCGTCTGGACCCACGGGCGGCACCGAGACTACGACGACTACCACGGAACCTGCACCGACCCCCGCCACAGAGGGGACCACGGAACCCGCGCCGGGCCAGGCTCCAGTCATTGGGTCCCCAACTCAACCCGCCGCCCATGGAACCCCGACGCCCGCCCAGACCGAAGCCTTCCTCAACACCTTGCCCCCCGAACTTCGTGACCGGGCCGCGCAGTACATCGCCTCCACCATGGCCGAGACGCCAGCGGAGACCTCCATCAAACGGCAGATCGAGCGCCTGGAGCAGGCCCCCGAGTCCCCCTTCGACGCAACGCGCCCGTGGGACATCTACCAGCGCCAGCTTTTCGGACGGCAGACTCCGGATCGTGCGGCCCGGACCCAGCGCATCATCGACGCCTACGGAGCCAACAAGGCCGACTTCGAGTCCAAAATGAACGCCCTGTTCGCTGCGAATCCTGATCTCGCACGGAAGGCCGCTCGCGGAATCGAGCGCGGAACGGAGCGCGCATGGACCGGGTTGGAGCGCGAGTACGGCGCTGGTGGTCCACCGTCGTTCAAGGAAATCACGGGTGCGTCGTACGGGCCCGAACAAGAGGGGAGCCTTGCAGAGGCGACCGAAAAGATTGATGCCGACGCCAAGGTTTATGGATGGTCCCCCGAGAAGACCCAGGCCGTGAAGGACGAGGCAGAACGGTTGTGGAACCGGCACGACTTTGGAGGTGAGCAGACGACAGTGCAGAAGGAGGAGGAGCGTCAGGCCCTTCTGGATCAGGGGCACGAGCCTCGCGAGTTTCAGCCGAAGTTCCGTGCGCGCATGGAAAGAGTTATCGCCAGTGCCCAGGAAGTTCCAAGAAGAAATAGGAACGCATGGATTCAGAGCGCCTTGGAAAATATGCCTGCCAGCGTACGACAAACCCCAGAGATTACGAGATTGCGCCAGAGCGTTGATTCATCGAAGAAGCCATATTCCATTGAGGATCTTGGCATGTTTTATGAAGCCATGGAAACTCCGGCCTCAGAAAGCCAGTCCACACAATGGCTCCCGGCAGAAACTACTAGGCGCACAGAGTCCATGGTTCCTGCATCTGAACTCAATATAGTAATGCCTGGCTATCGGGCTAAAGAACGGGCAGAACTCGCCAAAGAAAGGATAAGAATAGCGCCAATAGTATCTACCGGAGAAATGGAGATCAGACAAGATGTTCCAGATGAAGAACATCAAAAGAAGTCCACAATCCAACGGAAACCTTCGAAAGACGCCCAACAAACAGTTCCAAACGACATCTACGCCAACTCTCCCGAAGACGAGATCCTAATTCAACCAGCCGCATCCATGATAGTTGACTCCGAAGATGTCTTGATCCAGCCTGCGGCGTCGAAAAATACAGAAGAACCAGCGCAACCACGCATAGTAGAACCAATGCGTCCAAAGAAGCTAAAACCTCCCTATGGTCGCGTCACGTATTCGGTGGAACCGCCAGAGCCCCCCCCGGGATCCGGAGCGACCTTTCAGGAACATCAAGCCTACATCGACAAAGAAGTGGCAGAGGCGCTGAAGCCACGTCAGAGAACCAAGCCAAATCAACCAGAAGAGATAGTTATCAAAACCGTTCCAAACGACATCTACGCCATCTCTCCTGAAGAGACTTCCGCCCGTGTCGAGGCATCCGGAATCCCCGCCGCGCAACCTAAGAAGCCCAAGAAGGCCAAGAAGCCCAAGACCCCTGAAGAACCCGCGACCGCCGACGGGACCGATGAAGACGAAGAGGATACGGGACCAACGCCGTAGCAGGAGCACCCCATGGCTTTCAGCACTGTCCTTCGCCCAGCCGGAACCAAGCCGGCAGTCTCGGTTGCCACGCCATCCGCCCCCACGCAGGAGCCCAAGGTACGCGTCCCGGAAGAACTGGACCTCGTGAAGCTCGCGGAGACCAGGGACAGGCTCATCGAGCGTAGGAAGGCAGAGGGGAAGTCGGAAGTCGAAGCCATCGCCGAGGCCAACAAGGTCTACCCCGAAGCGGCCACCATCATCGGGAGGTACGGGTCCCCGGGCGAGACCGCAGGCTTTGCCCGCGTGGGTCTCGAAGCGGCCGGTGAGGCGGCCCAGCGCGGGGCGAAAGCTGTGTTCGGGGAAGAGACTCCGGTGGCCGATGTCATCGGAGCGTTCACCGAACCCAACGTCGTGAGCGAGAAGGAGAAACCCGGGAGCATCATGGGCTTCCTGAAAGCCCCGCGACCGGAAGCCACAAACGTCCTCGGGAAGACGCTCCAGGCCCCTACAGAAGCCGTCCCTACCCGCATCCCGGAAGGTGCCACCGCCGCCCAGATCGCCAAGGCGGTCCTGCCGTCGAGGACACCCACTGTCCCCGAACCCGAGAGTGTCGTCCAACAGCGTGTCGCCATGCTCGACAAGGCGATGGCCGACGTTGACGCATGGGAGCAGGCCGAGAAGGCGAAGATCGTGGCAAAGGCTCAGGCTGGAACAATCAACCCCTTCGTTCGAACGGCTAGGTGGGCGAAGGTGGAAGAGGAGGCGAAGGGGCGAAGGGCGGAAGTGAGCAAGGATGTGGCGGAGTCGTCGCCGTCTATCCTCCGCGACTTGGGGAAAGGATCCATCGAAGGCTACAAAGCTGCCGCCGTTCTCACACCGTTGGGGTTCGCCAAGAAGGGCCTGGAGATCGTCTCCAGCGAAGAGGCGAAGAGTGCCAAGACCCCGAGCGAAGTGGCCGGAGTCCTTTTTCGAGGCTTCACCGAGAAGCCTGCGACCGAGTTCGCGGGACATGCCAAGGAATCGGTGCGCGCTCTCGCAAAGGTTCCGGAATCCGCTGTGGGAGAGGGCAAGGCTTTCGGAACCGATGTCGCCACCCAACTGGCCGAGATGCACCCCGCCGGGCAGAAGAGTGAAGCGGCGTCTACGTCGTTCCTGCCCCCTCAAATCGCTGCCCGCAAGGACGTTGCCGTGGCCGCTGGCGGGGCACTCCTGAACCGTTTGGGCGCGGCCATGACCGAGGGAGAGGTCATCACCGAAGGCCCCGACAAGGGCAAGATGAAGGCGACCACCACGTCCGAGATCCTCCGCGTCCTCGGGACTGCCGCGTCCGGGCTCCCCCAGGCGTCCGCGACCCGAGCCGTAGAGCGGTCCGGAATCGGAACGACAACTGGCGCTCCCACCACGACATCCACCCCGCTCCAGGCGCTCGCATCGAAACTCCCCGGCGCGGTCGGTGAGACCTTCAAAGTGCAGCAGAAGTACAAGGAAGGCGAGTCCACCGGCCAGTCCGTGCAGCGCGCCGTCAACTTTGCCACGGGCTTGGCCGATCCGACCCAACTCTTCCAAGGCGACTACTGGCGCGACTACGCCCGCCAGGTGTCCGACAACCTCGGGTTCTTCGATGTTGGATCCCAAGTCGTCTCTGGTTTGGAGTTGGACCCCCGTTCCCCCGCCGCCATGGGAATCCGTGGCTTGAGCCTAGTCGCCGACGTGGCCGGTCCCTGGGAAGAGATGCTCGGATCCGCCGCCATGGCAGGCGCGCGCCTACCCATGCGCGCCTATAAGGGCGCCAGGACGGTTGCAGACCTTGGAGGGACGGTTGGCGACATCGCCCGTGGCGCGGCTACGGCGGCCGTTGCAGAACCGCTCAGGGCCTTCGGAACGCCCCTCCCGTCCACCGGGAAGTGGGGGGACGTGCAGGCGGCCATGCTCGACGTGGAGGAAGAGGCCATCGCCAAGCGGGCGGCTCGGACCGGGACAGTCCAGTTGCCGACGCGGACCGAAGACCGGCTCCGGCAGACGTTGGCGGCTGCGGTGCCTGGTGCCAAGTTCGAGGACTTCCAGGACGACTTCATCGCCCGGCTTTCCACCGAAGTCCCTGTGTCCGAGAAGGCTCAGGCGTTCGTGGGTGAGTTGAAGGCAGCGGGGGTCAAGTTGAACACGCCGGACGACGAGCGTGCCGCAGGGATTCTCGCGGACGCCATGGCGACCGGGTGGTCAAAGATGGCAGAGGGGCGGACCCCGGACCAGTTCTTCGACCAGCGCATCGCGGGCGTGACGACGGAAGTGCCGGGGGTGGAGGCACTGAGGCAGGGCGACATCGACGCCCAAGGTCTCGCCCCCATCTTCTACTCCCCGTTGGTCAAGCAGGTCGACCACGCCTTCGGTCTCCGCAACGACAAGCCGATGAAGGCGGAGAGCCTGTTGGCGGCGGTCAAGAAGAACGTCAAGCAGGAGGAGTTGGACTGGACCGGGTTCGAGGACTGGCTCGCCGAGAAGAAGGGCGGTCTCGTCACCAAGGAGGAAGCCGCCGAGTGGGCCAGGAACCAGCAGGTGAGGCTGGGGGAGGTCCAGAAGGGAGACGAACTCGTAAAGGCGCAGGAAGCCGTGGCAGACGCCAAAATTCAGAAGGCATGGGATGATTACGACGCTGGCCTGGAGGTGATTCGCCACGATCCGAACCGTACCTCGTTAGAGCGAGAACTCGCCGCGAAACGGGATGTGGTCGTGGATGCCGCGAACGCTGAACTTCACAAGCAGGGCGGCACTACCGGTCCAAGGTGGGAAACCTACCGCGTCCCCGGCCCTGCCTCGAACTACCGCGAACTTGTTGCGACTCTCCCCCAGGACCTGACGAAGGAGACCTACACCTCCCTGCATTGGGAAGGCATCGAGAACCCCATGTTCCACGTCCGCATGACCGACCGCGTGGACGCCGCCGGGAATAAGGTTCTGTTCATCGACGAGGTGCAGAGCGATTGGTTGCAGGCGTTGAAGAAAGAAAAACCGCAACCTTCACCCGACGAAATAAAGGCGTACGAAAAGATTTCGGACGAGTTTGAGGCAGCAAAGTTCTCGAAAGAGCCCGGGGCGTACGCAAAAGCAGCGGATGTCAACGACGCGGCACTTACAGAGCTTGCGAAGAAATACGGCTTTGGAACCGACAACGATGGCCTGAACGAAGTCTCGTCTTGGATGATTTCCTACATTGAGGGCCGGGAAAAGAGGATCCCGCAGGCTCCATGGATGAACACCTGGCACGAACTCGCCGTCAAGCGCATCCTCCGGTATGCGGCCGAGAACGGGTACGACCGTGTGGCGTTCACCCCGGGCGAAGCCATCTGGAAGGTGGTCTCTGGGTCGGATGAGAACAAGGCGGGCCTCCTCAACTTCTACGACCGGGTGATTCCGGACACGTTGAAGAAGATGGGGAAGAAGTGGGGGGCGGTGCCGGAACGTATCGTAATGGAGGGGGACGCGAGGTATGCGCAAACTCCAGAAAAGTTGGCCAGATACGATGAACTTCGTGAACGTGTCGACAGAGACGTGTACTCGCTTTCGGAAGCTGAAAACAAGGAACTGGATGATCTGTCAGCGATGTTCATGGAAGATGAAGCTTCCGATAAGGCCGGCCCTGGAACGGCCGTTTCCCTCCCCATCACCCCCAAGATGAAGGACTCCGTGCTTCACGAGGGGCAGGCGTTGTTCCAAGGTGGCCCGGCCCCCCAAGTCGGCTCCCCCGCATTCAAGGCGTGGTTCGGGGAGAGCAAGGTGGTGGATGTGGAAGGGAAGCCGTTGACGGTTTACCATGGCACGCAGCGTGATTTTGAGGCGTTTGAGGAAGCTCCGGAAGCATACGGAACATGGTATGTAAAGGGACACTACTTTACGGATAAGCCAGAAGTTGCTTCTCATTACGCTACCCGGGGAGCATCTGACGCAGCCATAAAGCGATGGATGAAGGACCCAGAAAGTGTGTATCACGACTTGTCTGGGGCACAGGTTCTACCCGTATACCTCAAAATAGAAAACCCATACATCTGGCCCGAATCGCGAACCGCGCCCTCTGTTAGGGCTACCAATCTGTTTCACCCGGAAGAGTTGCCAAAGGATCTTCATGCCGAAGTAATGAGAAAACTTGGGGTAAACGACGTAAAAGAACTTACAAACAAACATTATGAAGAAGGGATGTTTTTATCTGAAGCGGCGCGTGCATCTCAACGCGACATTGTTGGGGCCATTCAAGATGTCTTAAAAGAACGTGGGTATGACGGTGTTGTAGTAGAACATTTGGCGGATAAAAAGACTATTGGAACCAAAGGTATAGCGCACAAGGAATACATCGCTTTCTCCCCCTCCCAGATCAAGTCCACCTTCAACCGTGGCACCTTCGACCCGAACGACCCGAGGATTTTGTTCCAAAAGCGCCCGTCCACCGCCACATCCGAGCAAGTCCTGAAAGACCTCCGCAAGAAGGGCTACATCGACGACGACATGCTCCTCGGCATCATCGGCCAGGACCGCCCCAAGTACCTCGACGAGGTCGTGGTCCCCTACATGGCCGAGATGCGCAAGCGGGTCATGGACGGGAAGTTGACGAACCGGGACACGGCGAAGGCACTGGTCCTGTCCGTCGCAAGCCAGGGCGCGGGCGAACTCCCCGTGTCCACCATCCAGCGCAACATCGAGCGCATCGTGGTCATGGAGTCGCCGACCGGTGAGAAGGGCATCTTCCGGACGTACCTGACCGACGGAGAGAAGGTGTCGGAAGCCGAGAAGGCCATCTCCGACGGGTGGAAGACCATCAAGCCGGTGGACACCTTCGACTGGAGAAACGCGGTCCACGGGAACAAGGTCCGTCCCGAGGACGCCATGGCCGCGTGGCTGTTCAGCCCCAAGGGTCAACAGGCCCTTGATGCCATGGACAAGGGCATCGTGGACGCGGACGCGTGGCTTGAAGGCGCGGCGGTGCGGTACGCCTACGGGGACGACAGGATCGTCAACCAGGGGCTCCTGAACCCGCATCCCACCACGGTTCGCGGCAAGGTGACGAACCAGGGCCTCGCCGGCATCCCGGATCTCACGAAGAAGGTCAACGAACTTCGTGGGCGGCTCGGGAACTTCGGTCCCGAGGTGGACGCCGCGATGTCCCGGGCTCTCGGCGACGAGGTCATCAAACTCCGCGGGATCGCCTTCGCCAAGCAGGGGTTCATCAAGCACCTCCTCGGATTCGGGGACGCGCCCACGGTGGACATCCGGGCACTTCAGGCGTACCTCGCCGGTACGTTGACTCCCACTGCCAAGCAGGGGGAACGCATCAACAAGGTGCTCACCCGCCTCGACACGAAGGGCGTTGCCGGTCAGGTCATCGGCGACATCACCTCCCGCGTTCAACGCCTCGTGGCAGAGGGCAAGGTGGACATGGAGGGCGTCCCGGATTGGGCCGTCCAGCACATCTTCCACCACTGGTTGTGGGACAAGATCGCCAACGCCGAGACCTCCCACGCTGTCCTCGGTGACGCCATCATGAATGCCCAGCAGGGCATTCGCGCCGGTTCTGCCCCCCGTGCCGCCGTCACCTTCCTCGACGACGGGCGGGCGCTCATCCATGCGTTGGAGCAGCCGGACCTCTCGTCCGTGGCGCACGAGTTGTTCCACATCATCGAACACGACATGCCGGCGGACATGCGAAAAGACCTCGTTGACTGGGCAAAGCAAGAGGGCCACGCTGTAGGAATTGACCGGGCCGGAAACATGACAGGCGACCCTGACGCCATCCGCGAAGCCAAGGAACTCGGTGCCCGCGGGTTCGAGACCTACCTGGCCACCGGGGACGCCCCCACTCCCCGCCTTGCCCGTGTCTTCGAGGCCATGAAGCGGTGGCTCGCATCGGTCTACCAGTCCATCGTCGGGTCCGAGCTGGACATCAAGATCCCAGACAAGATGAAGGCCGTCTACGACCGGGTTCTGGGCGTGGACACCGACTCCCTCGTCCGCCAGTCCGATGTTCGCCTCTCCCGTACCTCCGGGCGCAAGCAAGAGCCAAAGATGTTCTGGGGCAAGCAGTACACCGACAAGGAAGGTGAGGTCCGTACATCCTCGGTCTACGGGAAGGTCCGGCGCTATGAGGCGAACCGGGTGTCCATCTCCGACCCCGACATGGCCCGTGAACTCGGGATCCGCATCGGTGAGAAGGTGGAGCCGGGCGAGCTCTACGCCGCCGCCCTTCGCAAGACCCTGGCCAACGAGAACCGGCGCATGTTCCCGGTTGAGTTGACGAAGGTGACCCCGCGGTCGGTCATCCCAGCGAATCGTCTGGACGCCGTGAACGCTCGCACCCAGCGCCTCATCGAATCGGTCTTCGGTGACCCGTCTTCCTACCGCGTCACCAAGGGCGAACTGAACGGCGAACCGATCCTGTTCATCCCGTTCGACGAGGACGGCCGGATCCTTCGTCGGGCCGTGGACCTCGTTCACTCCTACGGCCTGGACGCGGACATCCCCGAGCGCCTCGCGCGCCCGACCGCCAACTTCACCTACGCCACGCCTGACGAGTTCTACACCATCCTCCAGAGTTTCACCGACATCGTGGCGGGCGCCGGGACCAAACGGAACCGCGTCGTCGAAACCATGCCGACCGCGTTCATCGACTCCGTGGTGGACGGCCTGTTCGGCAAGGGGACCGCAGACATCGGGACCGACATCGCGTCCCCGCTGACTCCCAAGCGCGAACCAGCGCCCCCCAAGAACGCCCTTGCCCGTCTGGTCCGGAAGGGTCCGGCTCCCATGGGCCCGCAGAAGCCTGGATTGTTCGGCCGGTTCATCGACCCAAGCCAGTCCGGAGCCGCGCAGCAGATCGCGGCCACTCCCCTCCACGCGGTTGAGACCATCTTTGAGCGAACCGACTTCTTCAAGCGCCTGGACCCCCGCCTCGCCGACGGGATTCAGGGCTGGCAGCGCATGATCGGCCGAGTGCCGACCCAAGTGCTCCGAAAGATGAAGGAGTTGAAGCGACAACTGGACCTGGAAGACCATCCCATCCGCAGCCGCATCCCCATCGCCCGCGGCGCCCCCCGAGCCACGCTGCTCTCCGACTACTTCGAGACTATCGCTCCGCCCGTGGATGTCGAACTGAAGGTGGCGAATCCGAAGTGGACCAGGGACGAAGGCAACGCCAAGGTGTTCCCTGCGTTCATGGGGATGCCGGAAGTGGACGTGGACGCCATCGTGAGCGCCAGGACTGGCCAGGTGACGGGCGGTCTTGCCGCTGCCGTGGAAGAAAAGCAGGTGCAACTGGTCTCCGGACTATACCAGCAGACCATGGACCCGGCAGCGCGCGCGCAGTTCTTGGACCAGGCCGAACGCATGATCCTGGACAACGAGCCGTCTGAGTACGAGTTGTCCGCCATCTCCCGTCTCCGGGCAGGCATCGGCAACGACAACGACGCCACCTACCTCGTCCGCGGTCTCCTGGAGCGGCGGCAGGGGGTGGTCAACCGGGGCGAGCAGATCCTTCGATCCTTCTCCGGCAAGTCCTCCGAAGGCTTCGGCAACTGGCGAACCTCCGACTTCATGGAAGCCTACTGGCGCTTCTACTCGGGTGACTTCACGGGAATCGAGAACATGATCGTCACCCACCAGGGAAGCCCGGTGCCCCGACGTGTGGCGCTGTCTGAACTCATCATGGTCACCGAGACCGACAAGGTGGTCACAGAGTTCGCTGGGTGGATGCGTCAGCAGCAGCTCTGGATGGACTCCGAGAGCCTGTGGAAGGACATGCTGGAGGGCAAGGCGACGAAGCCCAACACCAGGCGGCGTGAGGCTCGGTTCGAGGACCACCTTCGCGAGTTGGGCTACGATGACAAGGACTTCAACGACGTGTTCAAGGCGCATCAGTCCAAGGTGAAGGGCGCCCGGGTCGCAGCCACCACCAGGGACTACCGGAGCCTCGTTCGCGAAGCCGACATCCAGGAAGGGTACATCAAGGAGTTCCAGGCCGACGCCCTCCGCTCTGCCGGCAAGGCCGACGAGAGCCTGCCAGACCTGGAAGCCATTGCGGCCATGGACCCCACCGTGGCCCTCAACAAGCGCATCGAGAACATAGGGGAACGGCTCAACAAGGCGAAAGCGGACATGGTGGCTGCCCGCGGCACCGGCCCCCTTCCCGACCCCAACGCGGTCCTTCAGGCCGAAATCGACTCCGTGGCCAAGCGCCTTCAAGAGCACAAGGACGCCATCGCCAAGACCAGGGAGAAACATCCCTACGCCGCGCCGCACCCGGACGAGGAGAAGTTGGAGCGACGACTGAAGGCGCTCACGACCGACAAGGGAACCCGAGACAGGTGGTTCGCCGCGTGGAACAACAACCCCGCATCGAAGGTCGCGGCCGACGGTGACGTGTCCGCGTACGCCAAGGCGTACGCCAGAGCCAGGGTGGCAGAGGGAGAGTTGAAGGCCATCGCGGACCCAAAGGCGCAGGCAGAGTTCAAGGCCCGGTGGAAGGCGACGGCGGACAAGCGCGTGGAGCATGTCAAAGCGCGCATTGCCCGCAACAGGGCCATCGCCGCGAGCAACTACAAGGCGACAGAAGCGTGGGCGGCCAGGTGGAAGACGAAGAACCCAGGAGCCGGAGAACCTGCGGCCGTCGTCCTCCATCGCATGTCCCATGACATCGCCAAGCAGTTCAAGACCAGGGCGGAAGCGGACGCAGCCATCGCCGCCTACAAGGCCGAACTCCAGAAGGCAGGCGTCTCCGAAATCATCGGAAATGGTCCTCCCCCTTCCGTCGCAGACCTCGACAAGTTCGAGAAGAAGGTCATCCTCTACATCCAGCGTCACATCTCCGGTCAGCTCGGGTACGCGGGCGAGATCGACCTGGAGGGCAAGTTCAACTGGTCCCCCGACGCCATCATCGACCGGGAAGCCTACGTCGAAGCGATGCGCCAGTGCGACCGGTGGGGCATCAAGCCGTCCACCAAGGACACCGAGCTTCCCCAGATGTTCCGCGCCCCGTCCGGAAAGACGACGTGGGCGCCTACCGCCGTCCGCAAGGGCGTCGAGGAAACCCTGAAAGAGGCGGCTCCGGTCGGAAGCCAGTTTGCGTCGAAGACCCGATTCGAGGAGTTCATGCAGGACAAGGTGGGGATCAATCTCTCCCCGCTTCGGTCCCTTGGGTACGCCTGGTCCTTCGCCAAGGCGGGCATGACCATGGGCGTATGGTTCCTCCCTCACGCCGCCTTCGTCGGTTCTCAGGCCATCGGCTCCGCGTTCCAGACCCACCTCGCCATGGGCGGTCCAGGTGCGTTTCGGGTCCTTGGCCGGGCAGTGGCGAACCCTCTTTTCCTGTCCGAAGTGGTCCGGCAGGTAACGAAGGAGGCCCCGCAGGTTCTCTCCGACCGCTACATCGTGGCGAAGAACGGGGCCATCCTGACCCCCGACATGGTTGCAAACCTCGCTCTCCGCGGTGGTCTCGACACCTCCCAGGTCCGCTCCGACTTTTTCAAGATCATCGGCGACGACATCCTGCGCGAGATCAGCGTCCTACCGTGGGCGCGCGACCTTGCGGCTGGTGGAGAACTTCGCAGGGTCATGAACGAGGTTTCAACCGGGACCGACACCATCTACCGGTGCGCCATCCTGGTCGACCAGTTGCGAGAAGGCAAGAGCGTAGAGGAAGCAGTTGCCATCGCCCAGAAGGCTATCCTCGACTACGCCAATCTGTCCGACACCGAGAAGAGCAAGTTCCGCAACTTCTTCCTCTTCTACGCCTACCGCCGTCGAAACTTCGCCTTGGTATGGGATACGTTCAAGAAGAACCCGGGTCGCCTGTCCCGCGTGATTCGGCTGACGAACGACATGGCCAAGGCGTCCTACGACGATGAGTGGGAGATGCTGTCCCAGGACTTCACGGGCGGCCGGATGAGCGTGCCCGTGTTCACAAAGCAGAACGGCAAGTGGCAGATGGACGCCATGCGGAAGATCGGGATGGCCAACTACATGGGCGTCAAGTGGTATGCGCCCCCGGTCTCCCACATGGACGCCATCGCCCTTCTTGGGAACTTCATCTCACTTCCAAATGCAGATGCCTTCCAGGAACTCGTCCTGTCCGCGAACCCGTTCCTGAACCTGACCTACGGCATCATCACCGAGAAGAACCTTCAGACCATGCAGGACATCTACGACCCGAAGTCCTATGTGGTCCCGCAGTGGGTTCTCGCCTGGGACGAGGCGTTCGCGTCCGGGGCCATGCGCCAGCACTTCAACGTGACGCGCACTACGAACATGGCCATCAACATGCCGGGGTACGAGGCGGACCAGGCGTTCTACATCGTGGGAGAGGACGCCAAGGGCGGGGACGACCTACGCCGTCAGTGGCTCACATTCAAACTCGTCCTCGCCTACGACCGAACGATGCGGGAATACGCGAAACTGGACCGAGCCAACATCGCGGCACTCGACCCCATGACGGTTGCCAACGCCGTGATGGCCACCCAAGAGGCCATGTTCGGTCCGAGACCCATGCGGGAGCGGGACGAATATTACCTTCTTGCGAAGGGTGAAGGCGAGACCCCTCGAAAAGGTGTCGGCCAACTGGGAGAACTGGCGGGATTCGGCGGGGTAAGCCCATATTTTATCCCCACTCCGGAGTCTGTCATTTCCAACATCAACGCCACCGTCAACACGGAGTTGAACGCAGCCGAGAAGGAAAGGCGCAAACTGAACCAGCCCCCACCGTAATATTGAAAGCTGGATTCATTAAATAGGCATAAGAAAGCGCACAACTCGCTTGCGTTTTAAGATGGAACATTGTAGGCTCCTGTCAACACCACGACAGGAGTTTCCTCAATGCCCACTCCCCCGAATCTCCGCAACGGCCTCGGTCTCGACACCCTGGTCATGATCCCTTCCGGTTTCGGTTTCACCTACAAGGACGGAACCGCTCCCCTCTGGGGCACGCTGGATCGGACCATCCGCGTGATGGACCAGACCATCGACATGGCCGACGCGACGCACACCCTGGTCGTGAACACTGCGGCGGGTGCGTCGCAGACGCGGATCACGGGCGGCTTCCTCTATGTGGACCCGAACTCCAGCGGCGCGGGCGAGAACCTCGTTTTCCCGGCCGAGGCGGACATCAACGAACTCTTCCTCTTCATCCGGAACACGGGCGACGAGCGCATCTTCATCCAGAACGACACCCCGGCCCTGGTCGGAACCATCGGTCCCCATTCCACTGGCCTCGTGACCTGCAACGGGACGACCCTCAGCGTGGCGCAGATGGCAGGCACTTCCCCAGCCTTCACGAACCTCCTTGTCTCAGGCTACATCGACCAGGACGAGGCGCTGACGGGTGCGGGCTTCGGCTACGACATGGACGTGACCATCAACCACGCCAGCGCCAACGTGCTGGGCCTGGATCTCGCGGTCACGCAGCTTTCCACGGACCGAACTGGCGGCACCGTCACCGGCACCAACATCGCGCTCACCGGCCTCGCGGGCGACTCGGGCGGCACCTACCGCGGCATCAACTTCTCCGCGACCACGGGCGGCGGTGGTCTCAACACCTTCGTTGGCATGACCTTCAGCGCGGGCTGGAACGCCATCATGGACTTGTCCTCCGCCGCGACGGGCGAGGCGGACATCATCCTCAAGGACAACGTGGCCAACGCCCTCACCTTCCAGGTCGGCGTCCTCGGAACCGTCACGGATCTCTTGACCCTCGTGACGAGCACGGGCCTGCGCGAGGCGACCCTGGCCGGTCTCTTCAACCAGGACTACGCCCGGGGCACTGCGGGCGCCCTGCTCGACTCCCGACTCACCGTGTCCCATGCTGACGCAAGCATGGATGTGGCGTATTTCGCCAATGTCCATGACACGGCACGAATCAACGCGGCCATCGTCAACGGCGTTCGTATCTCTCTCGACTCCGATGGTGGAGACGCCGGCACGGTCGAGTACACCGCCTTCAAGGCTGAGACCGACGGCACGCAAGGATTCCACGCCGCTTTCAAGGTGGGAGGCGGTTTCGACGCCTTCGCCGACCTGCGCGCCATCAGCACCGGGGAAGGCGTGTTCGCCATCAAGGACAACCTGGCCGACGCCATGAACGTGTCCCAGGGTGCCAACAAGTACCTCACCTTCAAGACCACGACCGGCGGGGCCGAGATCATCCTGGGCCAGGCCCCGTCCGCGACCGCCGTTCAGCCCATCATCTCGGCGCCCGGCGTCGGGGCGGTGAGCTTCGCTGGTATCGACTTCGGCAACCGGTACGTCCTGGAGGAGCAGTTCTCCAAGCGTGCCTACCTGACGGGAGATGTGATTCCTGGTGCTGCGACCGACTTGATGTGCAACGCCGACTTCGAGGTCATCGGCACGAACGCGACGAGTGCCCTCTGTACCTTCGCGGCCGACGGTGGCATCACCCTCACCACGGCAGGAGCGGCCGACGACCAGGAGACCATCAAGCCCCACACCATCGCCGACATGACGAACTGGGGTGGCCCGTGGCTTCCGAGCCAGCGCCCCCGGTGGAAGTGCAACCTCCAGACCTCCCCCGGTGCCCTCACCGTCGCCAGCGCCAGGTTCGCGGCAGGTCTGAAGATGTCCATCCCGGCGGGCGTGACACAACTCCAGGACGCCACCGACGCCGACCAGGTGTTCTTCGGCTACTCCACGGATGGCCAGTACACCGCGTCTTCCGCAAACTGGGTCGCCTGCATCCGCATCGGCGGCGCGTCCGCGAACGTGGACACCACCATTCCCGTGGTCGCTGGGACCAACTACAAGTTGGTCATCGACATCGACGCGACCGGAGTCGCCCGGTTCTACATCAACGGCGCACTGGTGGCCGCCTCCGCAGCCCTTACGGCTGGCGCGGCGTTGATCCCGTTTGCGGGCGTGCAGACCCTCGTGGCCGCCGCGAAGGCCATCACCGTCCGACGCATGGCGATCTCCCGAGTGCTCGCGTAGCCCTTGCCACGGGGATCCGGTTGAACAAGCCGGGTCCCCGTGGTAGTCTTCAGGCGCACCCCGAACCGAAAGAGGCAACATGAAGACCGCAGAACTCGTCGAGAAACTGAAGGCCGAACGCGCCACCCACGCCGAGAACCTGGAGAAGGCGAAGGCCAAGTTCAACGAGATGGTCAAGGCGATTGAGATGCTCAAGGGCGCCGCCATGGAGCTCACCGTCCGCATCGCCCAACTTGACGATACCATCAAGATGGCCGAGGGCAATCCTTCCGAGGTCAATCCGCCCGTCGAGGCGTAGGAGTCCACCATGGCTTCCCAGGGATTCGTCGTCAACGATGCGGAGGTGGCTGGCATTACCAACACCTTCACGTCGGCCCTTCTCCATGTCGATGAAACCATCGATCCCAAGAGCGTGAACGGCGAACTCCCTGGGGCCTTCTACGCGAGCCACCTGGAGATCACGGTGGACGTTACGGCCGGAGCTGTCACCGAGATCGAGGCTTTCCTGACGTGGGATTCTGCCGGGAACTCGCTTATGTTCCCTGTTTCTTCGCTCACCGGGGATAATCTGGTGGCCGGGATTGGCGATGTGTCTCTCATTGGGACCACCGTTCCGATTGGCCGGTGGGAACGGACGCCAACCGAGCAGACGACCGTTGGAAAGTGCTACCTGTGGATTCGCGCGGCGGCGGGTGGCGGGACCATGACGCTGAAGAAGGCACGGCTCAACTGGGCCACAATGGCGATGGTGCACTAGGAGCCATGCGTGGCCGAGAACCAGAACACCCAAGTCTGGCAGGTCATCAAGAGGCTCATCTGGCGGCTTGACCATCTGGTTTCAGGCGGAGGCTCAAGCGCGGCTCCGAGCGACCCAACGTACCTGTTGAGGACGGCTGACACTGCGCTCCCCAACGCCTTCACGCTCGCCGACGGAAACGGCATCAAGACGGCGTGGGCCGGCGGAATTGCTACTCCCGACGTCTACTTTGCGAGCCAGGCGAACGGGGATACCGTCTACTTCGATGGCACCTGGAAACGCCTCGCGAAGGACACGGACGGGAAGGTGCTCACGCTTTCGGCTGGCCTTCCGTCGTGGCAGGCGGCTGGAGCGGGCTTCGTCCCAACCTCCCGAACTATCACATGCACTTCGCCCCTCTCCATCGACGGCGTGGCATCTGCGGATCTCTCCGCGAACCGGACCCTCTCCATCCAGGTCGCCAGCGCAGCGCAGAACGGGTACCTCTCCTCCGGGGACTGGAGCACCTTCAACGGCAAACAGAACACCGACACAGGGTTGACCTCCTTCCTCGGAGCCGACACCGCGTTCGGCCTGGTCTACCCGACTGCCGCCGAGAACTTCACCCTGCTTGCGGGTGCCGGACACGCCCTGGAAGCCATCCGGGTCAACGCGGCGGCCACGGCGTTCGAGTTCTACACCCCCGGCGGCGGTGGCGGAACGATGGACCACGCCGCCCTCACGAGCAACCTCCTCGCGTCCACCTCCGGTCACTACCTGGCCGCCGGGGCCGCCGGGCGCCTGTGGGGCTTCGGGGCTGGGGGAGCCTACCAGTCCTACGTCATCGGCACCGATGTCCAGGCCTGGGACCAGGACCTGGCGGACATCGCCGGCATCACCCGCACCAGGGGAGACCTAATCGTCGGCGGCGCCGCGGCGTGGGT
>Ga0172375_10002836_pt1 | contig 26770 bp, 26 predicted proteins | sample LakKiv1m_FD_114537 | JGI IMG/M metagenome (GOLD analysis project Ga0172375, IMG submission 114537) | Freshwater microbial communities from Kabuno Bay, South-Kivu, Congo - kab_092012_11.1m | ecosystem: Environmental > Aquatic > Freshwater > Lake | place: Democratic Republic of the Congo...
CTGATAAGCCTGTGGCAAACTCCAAACTACTTGTTCCATGGGGTATCTCCTTTCTTTTTCGGTCTCGTTAACCGGGAGATACCCCTTCTTCTATACCTGACACAAGATCTGATACATCACCCTTCAAGAAATCTCCTTGACAGACAAGACCACTTTCAGTATTCTCGACATGCGCAAAAGCAAATTTTATCACATCAAAATAACTCCTACAAAACAATGAGGCGCCATGGAGAAACCATTGGACCTTTTTGATCTTTCCGGATGTATTGCCATCGTGACCGGCGCAGGGAGAGGCATCGGTTTTGCCATTGCGGAAGGACTCGCATCGGCAGGTGCACTCAGCGTGCTGGCGGATATCTATCCGGAAAAGAGAGAAGACCCCTCTGAGCGCATCCGCGCCAAGGGTCATAAGGCGAAATCCGCGTTCGTGGATGTCACCCGGAGGGATTCCATTGAAAGCCTGGTTTCTCAGACCATTGGGGAATTCGGGAAAATTGATATCCTCGTCAATTGCGCTGGGATTATCCTGAGAAATGCCATTGAAATGGCGACAGACGAGGAATGGAATTCCATCATGGATGTCAATCTGCGGGGTGTGTTTCTGTGCTCGCAGATCGCAGGAAGAGCAATGATCAAGCGGAAACACGGAAAGATCGTCAGCATCTCTTCCAATATCGCACAGGTCCTTCAGCCTGGCAGGGGAATCTATGCGGTCAGCAAAGCTGGAGTGTCCCACCTTACGAAAGTGATGGCCCTGGAATGGGCCCCTTATCAAATCAACGTGAATGCCATTGCCCCGGCCCCCACCATCACCGATCTGAATCGGAAGTATTTTGACGAACATCCGGAAGACCTGAAGGACAGGCTCCGCTCCATTCCTCTCGGCCGACTTGGGGATCCGAACGACTATGTGGGAACGGCGATTCTGCTTGCATCGCGGGCCTCTGATTTCATTACCGGTCAGACGATCTTTGTGGATGGAGGATCTATTCTGATCTGATATCGCGGGAGGATCCGAAATCGAACCAGGATAGAACTGAACCAGCTTAGAGGTGCAAAAAGAACGGAAAAGGTAAAAAGGAATAGTCTTATAAAAAAGGGCAGCAAACCAGAAAAGGAGGAATGACAATGAGAGGAAAACGTCGGAAAACTTGGCGGATCGTGCTGTTGTCACTCGTAACACTGGGGTTTATGCTCACCGGAGCCGGGTTGCCGGTATTCGCCCAGCAGCCCATCACCATCTCGATTATCGACAACGGTGGAGACCTAGCCTCCACTGGAGTGATCATCGAAAACTACAAGAAGGCCAATCCCAACAAGGTTAAGGAGATCAAGATTCAACGCGGACCCGCCCCTGAGACGCCCGCCAAGATCAAGGCGCAACAGGACTCGGGGCGCACGGACATCAACCTGGTCCTCACCGGTCAGGATGCCGGTTCCGTTCTAGCCGCCAACAAGCAGTTGATCGAACTGTTCCCCAAATACAACGCCATGTTTCCCAGAGAGGAGCTCAATGAGGCCGCGAAGGTCCTTCAGGATTCGGGAGGAGGTTCGCTCATGCCGGTCGTAGTGAACGCCGGCGGACCGGTCCTGGTCTACAATCCGAAAAAGGTCCCGAAGCCCCCGAAGACGTCCGCCGAGTTTTTGGCATGGGCTAAGGCAAATCCGAACCGGTTTCTCTATGCCAGGCCGGCCAACAGCGGCCCAGGCCGGTCCATCCTCTGCGGACTTCCGTATATCCTGGGAGACAAGGCCCCCATGGATCCTGAGAAAGGATGGGACAAGACCTGGGCCTTTTTGAAGGAGTTGGGGAAGTCCATGGAGTACTATCCCACGGGGACCCTCTTCACCCTCCGGGAGTTCGCCCAGGAACAACGATGGATGATCTCCGGCATCATGGAATGGGATATGAAGCCCCGCGCCGAAGGAGTGATCCCTCCGGATTCCAAAATCACCATCCTGGAAAACACCACCTTCATCATCGACGGTCACTACTGGGGAATTCCCAAGGGCGTTCCGCAGAACGAGGTCGAGGTCCTGCTGGACCTCATGAAGTTCATGCGCCGTCCCGAGCAGCAGGTCCTGACCTGGAAGGCCTTCATCGGACCCTCTATCAAGGCGGCGACCTTCGACAAAGCTCCGGCTGCCATCCGGGACCTCGTCAAGGAGCATTGGCGGCCCGAATATGACCAGATCGGCCCGGGCAAGAAGTACAAGATGGCGCCTCAGCTCGACTTCAAGGAGCTGACCTACGCAATGGACCGCTGGGACCGGGAGATCGGCGCACAACAAATCAAACGGTAGTCCTTAAGGGATTTCATTTACGCTTCGGGAGGGTCCCGATCGGGACCCTCCTCTTCCTCATGACCTGACGGCGGGAAACCATGAACTTGACGAAATGTAAGACGATTGATTCGTTGCGATTCCGAATCACGAAGAGGTTCGGGACAAAGACGGTACTGCAGGACTTTGCCCTGGAGGTCCGCGGCAAGCAGTTCATCACCTTGCTGGGGCCTAGCGGCTGCGGCAAGTCAACGGCCCTGAACATCGTGGCCGGCCTGATCCCGGCGACTGAGGGAGAGGTCTGGATCGACGGAGGACGCATCGATCATCTGCCGCCCGAGAAGCGGGGATTTGGGATGGTATTCCAGAACTATGCCCTCTTCCCGCATATGACGGTCTTCGCCAACATCGCCTTCGGGCTGCAGCTCCAGCGCCGGCCGGCGGCGGAAATCTCCGAACGGGTCCACCAGATCCTGGAACTGGTACAACTGGTCGGCTACGAAGGACGATACCCCGGACAACTCTCCGGCGGTCAGCAGCAGCGGATCGCCATCGCGCGCGCCCTGGTCCTGTGTCCGCGTCTCATGCTTCTGGATGAGCCGCTTTCCAACCTCGACGCCAAGCTGCGGGTCGAGATGCGGGCCGAGATCAAGCGTCTTCATTCGAGCCTGGACCTCACCTCCATCTATGTAACCCACGACCAGACGGAAGCCCTCTCGCTTTCGGATTGCATCGTGGTGATGAAAGACGGCGTCCTGATCCAGGCGGGATCGCCGCAGGAGATACACGACCAACCCATTAACGTTTTCGTTGCGGACTTCATGGGGTTTAGAAACTTCTTCCCGAGCCGAGTCGTGGCCGTCGGCCCGGAGAAAGAAGTCTGCGCCGAGAGTCCGGGCATGCAGCTTCGAGGCAGAACCCAACACACCTTTACCCCCGGAGCATCGGTCGTGGCCGCCATCCGTCCTGATGATGTCGTGGTCGGCGGCGACGCCCAAAGTCCCAATGCATTCCGGGCCAAGGCGGAGATCGTTGAGTATCTGGGTCGCGAGGACGAGGCGATCGTGACGCTGGAGACCGGTGGACGGCTCTGGGTACGGACGGCCTCCCGACTGGCGCCGGGGGAGAACGTGACCGTGGTCCTCCCGCCGGAACGGGTCATTTTCTTCCCGCAGGAGGAACAGAAAGGTCCGGGAGTCATACCATGAGGCGCTCAAAGACCGGAGAACCGAGCGAACTGGACCTGCTGGCGATCTTCTGCCTGCTCCCGTCGTTCCTCTATGTGATGGTGATGTTCGTCTACCCGTTCCTGTATGGCATCTACCTGAGCGTTCACCCTCTCAAGGCGGACGGCTTCAGCCTGGCCAACTACATCGCCTTCTTTACCGACCAGTATCAGTACAAAACCGTGGGGATCACCTTCCGGATTGCAGTCCCCAACACGATCATGGTCGTGGCCGTCAGCCTGCTTTTCGCCTACAACATGCGCCGAGGGATCTGGATGGAGCGGACGATCACGACGATCCTGGTGCTGCCCATCTCGCTCGGTGTGGTGCTGCTGGCCCAGGGAATCCTCGGATTTTACGGCGGGAAGGGTTGGTTCAACCAGTTCCTCCTGGGAAGCGGGCTTCTCGAAGAACCATTGGTGCTCACCCACAACTTCATCGGGGTGATGCTCTCGCTCTTCATGCAGCAATTCCCCTTCTGCTTCCTGATGCTCTTGGGATACATCTCGGGGATCGACCCCAGCATCGAAAACTCGGCACGCACCCTGGGCGCCAATCCCTGGATCGTGTTCCAGCGAGTGATGCTGCCGTTGATCGCCCCCGGACTGGCTATGGCGTTTGCGCTGGTCTTCATCCTGAGCTTCGGCACCTTCGCCTCGGCCATCATGCTGGGACAGCCCGCGGGCGCCACCCGAACAATTGCCATCGCCGCCTATGCCCAGGCATTCGAGATGTTCGACATGCCCTATGCATCGGCCATCGCGGTCATCATGGGACTCTTTCAGCTGGCCGGCCTCCTCGTCATCATCCTCTTGCGCAGGCGCATGGTCATGGCGGCCACCATGGGGGTTGGAAAGCGGTAATTGGGACCCGGCGGGGATCATCCGTATCCGTGGAAACATCAGAGTATGAATAACCGTTTTACTTAGGAGAATAACCGATGCGCGGCCGAATGTGGGGACTGGCGATTTACGTATTCGTTCTGGGATTCATCCTGAACCTCTTGGGGATCGTGAGCCATGTCATGGTGAGCGCCTTTGCCAAACGCTGGTTTGGGACCCCCTTTCCTCGCTCCTTGACCACCGAGTGGTTCAGGTACGCCTGGACGGAGTTCGGTCTGGCCCAAGTCCTGGGGGTAACCATCTTTATCGCATTGACCGTCGTGGCACTGACCCTGCTGATAGGATTCCCTGCCGCATACATCCTGGCCCGCCGCAACTTCCGATGGAAGCCTGTGCTGCTTCTGCTCTACTTTCTGCCGATCCTCATCCCGCAGATGACCTACGGAATCCCTCTTGCGACCACGATGTTCCGATACGGGATCGGCGGGAGTGTGGTCGCCGTCATCCTGGCCGTCATGGTTCCCATGGTGCCGCTGGCAATCTTCATCCTCATGCCCTTTTTCGAACAGACGAGCATTCATCTCGAATGGGGCGCTGCCATGATGGGAGCAAGCCGGCTCCAGATCTTCCGCCGTATACTCCTTCCGCTGACGATGCCGGGACTCCTCACGGCAGGAATCCTGGTCCTGGTGAACACGGTGTCGAATTTCGAGCTGTGTTTCCTGGTATCGGGGGCCGGCTCCCAGACTCTGGTCGTGGCCCTGTTCTACAACGTCTTTGCCGGCGGGGTCCGCCCTGTCTATTCCGTGGATGCTATGGCAGTGATGTACATGACGATGGTCATGATCCTGCTCATCATCGCCTTGCGCTTTGTACGTCCGACGCAGATGGTCTTCCGTCTCGATCAGCCGAAGCGTTGAAAAGGAGAGCCAACCAATGCAACAAGATGAATATCGGAGAGCAAATCCGCAGCGGCTGCAGCGATTCGTTTTGTCAGCCCTCCAGAGGGCCGGAATCCCCGCTGGCGATGCCGACCTGACGGCCGGTATCCTCGTGGATGCCGACCTTCGAGGGATCGATTCCCATGGGGTCATCAACCTCAGCGGTTATATACGGGGGATTCAGGACGGAAGCATCAACTGCAGGCCCGCGATCCGGATCGCCTGGGGCAGCCCGACAACCGCTTCGGTCGACGGCGACCGGGGTCTGGGTTTTTTGGTGGGGCACAGGGCCATGGGCGAATGCATCAAGATGGCCGGAGCGCACGGGACAGGGTGGGTGACTGCCTGCAACAGCACTCACTCCGGCGCGGGAGCCTATTATGTCCTCATGGCGGCCAATGCGGATATGATCGGCCTTCATTTCTCGACGGGGGGCTCGACCGTCGCGGCCCCCGGAGGTAAGGGGCGGCTCATTGGAAACAACGTGCTTGCCTTCGCCGCGCCGGGGGGTAAGCATGGACCCTTTGTCCTGGACATGGCGCCGACCATGGCCATCGCCAATAAGCTCCATATGCTTCAGTGGGAAGGAAAAGGTATGCCGGAAGGGTGGGCGATCGACTCCGAGGGTTGCCCTATCACCGATCCCAACGTCTACTTTGCCCAGGAGGGGGCCATTCTTCCCCTGGGAAGCACGCCCGCCAATGGGGTCCACAAGGGATTTGGACTGCTGCTTCTATCGGACATCCTCACGGGCGTTCTTTCGGGAGATGGAGGGAGCATGCTCCGCAAGAGGGGCGATCACAGTCATCTCTTTTGCGCCCTGCGGATCGACGCCTTTCCGACAGGCGGCACGTTCAAGTCTCTCCTGGATGAGATGGTCGAAAAGCTCCATTCTACCCCGACTTTGAAGGGGGCGGGCCGCATTCGGTACCCGGGTGAACGGGGAAATATCACCTATCAGGAGCGAAACGCGGCAGGAATCCCCCTTCGCCCCAATGTCATCGAGGATCTGCAGAGACTGGGTCTGGAGTTCAACCTCTCTCTGGATGAGATCTGGCAAAAGTAAATTGCCGGATCTCGCCCTATGGTCCGCCGACAGACGATACCATCCAGGGTATGCCGCGTAGTTCATGAAATCCCTGATCGCTGACTCTTTCCCGGCTTTTCCATGTTCCCATATCCAAGGCACAACACCAAATAGATGCCCACAGCAAAGGAGAAAATCTCCTTGACAGACAAGATCCTTTTCCGTATTTTCGATCCGCGTAAGGGCGTTTCTTTAAGAAGACAGGCAGTGAAAAACTCAAAGGAGGGATCGGGATGAAAAAAACAGTATCGGTTATCCTATTTGTGGCCTTTTTTATCGGTTTGTTCACGGCAGGCCCCCTTGCATATGCCCAAAACACGATCAAGGTCGGGATTGTCGACACCTACACGGGGCCCGCGACGACATTCACCATGGATGTCCTGGACGGCTTCAAGCTTGCCGTCAATGACATCAACGCCAAGGGCGGCGTCCTGGGGAAAAAGATCGAATATATGACCCGCGACGAGAAGTTCAAACCGGATATCGGTCTGGCGATGGCAAAAGAGCTCGTCCTGAAGGAGAATGTCGATCTCCTCATGGGCACAATCAACAGCGCGACGACCCTGGCGATCTCCGATTTCGTGAAAAAAGAAAAGCTGCCTTTTTTTGTGACCTTTGCCAAAAGCGAGAAGATCATCGGCGAAAAGGGACACCCGTATATATTCAACATGAACGAAAGCACCGCCATGGCGGGAAAGGCGGCCGCCATCGCACTGGCGAAAAAGCCGTACGTCAAATACTGGATCGCCGGCGACGATTATGAATACGGCCACGCCATCGCGGACAGCCTGTGGAATCACCTGAAAAAGATCAAACCCCAGGTGCAGAAGGTGGGAGAGTCCTGGTGGAAGGTCGGCGAGGCCGATTTCACCCCCTACATCACCCAGATCCTGGCCGCCAAGCCCGATTTCATCATTGCCGCGACCGGCGGCGCCGGGATGGTCAATTTCCAGAAGGCCGCAAAGGCGACCGGTTTAAGCCAGAAAATCCCCTTCTATCAGCATACGGCCATCGAGCTTTCCGTTCTGAAACCCCAGGAACAAAACGCCCCTGAAGGGGTCTTCGGAACGGCCAACTACTTCTTCTACTATCCCGATACCCCGTCCAACAGGGCGTTCGTCGATGAATTCAAGAAGGCATACAACCGGGAGCCCAGAGTCGGCGCCCTTTCCGGATATATGACTGCCAGGTTCATAGCCGAGGGGTACAAAAAGGCCGGGAAGATCGACAAAGAGGCCCTCATCAAGGCCCTGGAAGGCATGTCGCTCAACAGCCCCGTGGGCCCGATGGCGATCCGGGGATGCGACCACCAGCTGGAACTTCCTATGTATTTCGGGACGACGACGAAGAATCCCAAGTACAACTTTCTCGTGGCAGGCGATATTCAGGTCATTCAGGCAAAGGATTACATGCCCACATGCGATGAGGTGATCAAGTCCCGCAAATAGGAGCCCTATCGCAGGAGTTCTATCCATGGACGTCGTCTATTCGGTCATACCGGCGGGGGTGTTGTCGCAGATCTTTGTGGGCCTGAGCCGCACGACCATCCTGTTCATCGTCGCCTCGGGACTGACCCTCATTCTGGGAGTCCTCAGGATTCCCAATGTGGCCCACGGCTCCCTCTACATGATCGGAGCCTTCACCGCCTTCAGCGTGGCAAAGCTGTCCGGGGGCGGTTCTACGGGTTTCTGGACGGCGGTCGCGATCGCCCCTTTGGCGGTGGCCGCGATCAGCTTCATCGCGGAAAGGGGGATGTTTCAGTTCCTCTACGAACGGGAGCACCTCATGCTCCTCCTTCTTACCTTTGCGTTTTCCCTGGTCTTCGGGGATCTCGTGAAACTGGTATGGGGCAGCGAGTACAAATCGGTGCCGGTGCCCCCGGTCTTTCAGGGCTTTATCCCCCTTTTCGGAGGTCTTCCTTTTCCCCTGTATAACCTCTTCCTCCTTGTAGCCGGTCCTGTCGTGGCGATCCTCCTGTGGCTGCTGACGAACAGGACCAAGATGGGGAAGATCGCGCGGGCGGCGGCCGTGGACAGGGAGATGGTCGGTGCGGTCGGCATCAACGTCAGCCGTGTCTTTGCGACGGTTTTTGTGATCGGCTGCTATCTGGCCGGGTTGGGAGGGGTCCTGGTGGCCCCCACGGTAAGCGTGACTCTCGGGATGGACCACAACCTCATTATCGAGGCATTTCTCATCGTCATCATCGGAGGATTGGGGAACATCTGGGGGGCGCTGCTGGGGGCACTGATATTCGGCCTCACTCAGTCCCTGGGCATTCTCATCTGGCCTAAATTCGGGATCATTTTCCCCTACCTGGCCGTGGTGGTCGTGCTGCTGTTCAGGCCGACGGGACTCCTGAAGTCCACATGGTGACGCCTATGAGCAGGGAAACCGTTCTGTGGCTGGCCGGAGGGATTGTCGTTCTTCTGCTGTGTCCCGTTTTTCTCCCGCGCTTTTACGTCTATCTCGTCTCGCTCATCCTGCTCTACGGTCTTCTTGCCACCAGCTTGAACCTCGTCCTCGGATACGGGGGGATCTTCCAGTTCCACCACGCCGTATTCTACGGGATCGGCGCCTATGGAACCACGCTGGTCCTGACCAAGACCGGATTGCCCCCCCTGTTCGCATTCATTGCGGGCCCCCTGATATCCGCCGCATTCGGCCTGGTCCTGGGCGTCATCTGTATCCGCCTCTCCAAGCTGTATTTCGGCATGCTGCAGATATCGCTCGGCTCTTTGGTCTGGGCCATCGTCTACCGCTGGTACTCCTTTACCGGAGGCGATGACGGGATCCACGGAATCCCATTGCCGGAGCTGCTTTCATCGCCCAAGAGCGCCTATTACTTTACGCTCATGATCACCCTTGTGTCCCTTTTTGTCCTCTGGAGGATCATCCGTTCCCCGTTCGGAAGCGTCCTTCAGGGAATCCGCGACAATTCGGTGCGAAGCGAGATGATCGGGATCAACGTCCGAAGGCATCAGCTCCTGGCCCTTGTGCTGGCCGGCTTCTTTGCAGGGATTGCGGGCACCCTTTTCGTCGTGGTGGACAATACGGTTTTCCCGGACATGCTTTTCTGGACCCTCTCCCTGGAAATCGTCATCATGTGTCTGCTGGGGGGGTGGTTTACGTTCCTGGGCCCCATGCTCGGCGCCGCCGTCATCGTTGCGCTGAGAACCTTTGTGAGCACCTATACCGACTATTGGGCGCTGGTTCTGGGTGTTGTCATGATGCTCGTCATCTTCTTCCTGCCGAACGGCATCCTGGGCTATGTGGAGGAAAAACTCAAAAAAGGATTGATCGAACCGGAAATCAAGGAGCAATAGTGTTAGAGGTCCAATCCATATCAAAAGCCTTTGACGGATTCAAGGCGGTGAACCAGGCAAACCTTACCGTGGGGCGAGGCGAAATCGTCGCCGTCATCGGACCCAACGGCGCCGGAAAGACCACCCTGTTCAACCTCATTACCGGCATCGTCAAGCCCGATTCGGGCCGGGTGCTCTTTAAGAACGAAGACATTACAGGCCTTGCGCCCCATGAAGTCTGCCGGAAGCGCATCTCCCGCTCCTTTCAGATCGTCAACGTATTTCAGAGACTCACCGTTTTTGAGAACGTGCAGATATCCGTCCTGTCGCGGGAGAAAAAAACCTGGAACCTCTTTACCCCTTCGGCAGGTCTGGCAAATAAGGAAACCGCTGAGATCCTGGAAAGCGTCGGTCTCCTGAAGAAAAAACATCGGACGGCCGCGCTGCTCTCCCACGGCGACCGCAAGGTCCTGGAAATCGCGATGGCCCTGGGAGGGAACCCCGAGTTCCTGATCCTCGATGAACCCACCGCCGGTATGGCCGCCGAAGAGACCTCGCGGTGCATCGATCTGATTCAAAGGCTCTCCCGGACCATGGGACTGACCATCCTTTTTTGCGAACATGACATGGAGATTGTCTTCGGGATCGCCGACCGGGTGATGGTGATGGTGAGAGGCTGCACGATCGCTCAGGGACCGTGCGAGGAAGTGCGGTGCAATGAGGCGGTACAGAATGCCTACCTGGGGGGGAGCGACGCATGCTCGATGTGAAGGGGATTGAAACCTATTACGGATTGAGCCATATCCTCTTCGACGTCTCCCTCACCGTCCGCAAGGGGGAGGTGGTAGGCCTTCTGGGGAGAAACGGAGCGGGCAAAAGCACCACCATGCGGAGCATCATGGGCCTCACCCCGCCCAAGAAAGGGCGCATCTCCTTCAACGGCGAAGCGATCACCGGCTGCAAACCCTTTTTGCTGTTCCAGAAAGGGATCGGCTACGTCCCCGACGATCGCAGGGTCTTCGCGGATCTGAGCGTCGACGACAACCTTGAGATCGTATTTAGCAGGGGAGCCGAATGGAACAAGCAGAAGGTATACGGAATTTTCCCGGCCCTTGGCGAAATAAGGGCAAGAAGGGCGGGGAATCTGAGCGGCGGCGAACAGCAGATGCTCACCATCGCCAGGGCCCTGATGGGAGGGCCGGAACTTCTGCTGCTTGACGAACCGACCGAAGGGCTGGCGCCGATCATCGTCCGCGATCTGGAGGCGCAGATCCTCAAGCTGCGGGACGCAGGCATCAGCATCCTCCTGTCGGAACAGAACGTCAGATCGGCCTTGCGGATGATCAGCAGGGCCTACGTCATCGATAACGGCAGGATCCGCTTCGAGGGGAGCGTTGCCGCGCTTGAAGCAAACGAAGAGGTGAAGAAGAAGTATTTGATGGTGTAGGCCGCTTTCCATGAACGAAGTCTCCCTTTTCATCCCGTGCACGGTGGATCTCTTCCTCCCCCATATCGGAGAGGCGACCGTCTCCCTGCTGCGTCGGGCAGGGGCCGCTCCCTTCTATCGCCGAGGTCAGACCTGCTGCGGACAGCCGGCGATCAACTCCGGCTATCGAAAAGAGGCGAAAGAGGCAGCAAAGCATTTCATCAAACTCTTCGGCGACGATGAAGCGATTGTCAGCCCATCCGGCTCTTGCGTCTGCACGGTCAAACACCATTACCCCGAACTCCTCGCCGACGAACCGGCATGGTTTCGTCGCGCCGCGGAGCTCGCCCCCCGGGTGTACGAGCTCTCCCAATACCTGGTGGACGTGCTTCACGTGACCGATCTGGGCGCCTCCTTCCCGGGCAAGGCAGCATACCATGAATCGTGTCATGTCCTGCGGGGGCTGGGGGTGTCGACCCAGCCGAAACAACTGATTTCCGCGGTGAAGGGCACCCAACTGGTTCCGATGAACCAGGACGATTTCTGCTGCGGCTTCGGGGGAGAATTCGCCGATCGCTACCCGGATATTTCCGAACCCATGGTCCAAGACAAGGTTCAAAATTACCTGGACAGCGGAGCGGATCTTTTGATCCTCTGCGAGCCGGGATGTCTCCTGAACATCGGCGGTTATCTGAGCCGCCGTCACCCCGGCAAACGGGTCATGCATCTGGCGAATTTCCTGGCGCAAGGGGGATGAAAAGGGCGGCAATGCGGATTGCAACGGAACAGTTTGCCGAATTGGCGCGAACAGGGGCCGAGAAGGCCAGGGGTAGGCCATCCCTGAAAATGGTGCCCGATCTCCTTTACCGGCTGCGCGAAGCCGGCCTTAGCAGCTTTCCGGATATCCCCGCCGCGCAGGCCTATGGAGCGGCGATCCGTTCGGAGGCGCTCACCCGGCTGCCTGAGCTCCTGGAGGAATTCGAGAAAAAAGCGACGGCCAACGGAGCAACGGTCTTTTGGGCCCGCACCGCAGAAGAGGCGAACGAATATATAGTCAAGCTGGCCAAGGAGCGGGGCGCAACATATGTGATCAAAGGGAAGTCCATGGTGACGGAAGAGATGGGGCTGAACGAAGCCCTGTCCAAACACGGGATAGAACCCTGGGAGGCCGATCTCGGGGAATTCATCATCCAGCAGATGCACTGCACCCCCTTCCACATCATCGGCCCTGCCCTCAATATCCCGGTTGAGGAGATACGGGACCTTTTCCTGGCCAAGGCCGATATGAAAAAGCCCACTTTGGATCCGGTAGAGCTGGGGTGGGCGGCACGGCTTTTCCTGCGGGAGAAATTCCACCGCGCTCAGTTCGGTGTGACCGGCGTCAACATGGCGGTTGCCGAAACAGGGACCCTCATCAACCTGGAAAATGAAGGCAACATCCGCTTCGCCAAGGCGTCGCCGCGGACCCAGGTATCGGTGATGACGCTGGAAAAAGTGGTCCCCACCATGAAGGATGCCATGCATCTCATGAGGCTTTTAAGCCGCAACTGCAGCGGGCAAAGGATATCCGCTTACGTATCGATGGACAGCGGCCCCAGGAAGGCCGGCGAGATGGACGGACCGGAAGAACTCTTTATCGTGATCCTCGATAACGGCCGTTCCAGGATTTACAGGGATCCAAGGGCCCGAGACGCCCTGCGCTGCATCCGCTGCGCCGCGTGCCTGAACAGTTGCCCGGTCTACAGACAGATCGGCGGTCACGCCTACGGCTGGGTCTATTCAGGCCCTATAGGCCAGGTCCTGATGCCGCTGCTTTTGGGATTGGACAAAACCCAGGATCTCTATCGGGCCTGCACCCTGTGCGGGGCCTGTAAAGGCGTCTGCCCCGTCGGTATCGACCATCCCGATCTGCTTCTTTATTACCGGTCTATGGATGTATCTGCGGATGTCGCTGCCCGTTCTCTCTTCAGAGGGAAAAAGCGCCCCTGGAGAGAAGCGGGATTCTTCAAGGCGTGGGGCATGGCTGTGAAATACCGCTGGCTGTGGAACCTGGGTATTTCCCTCACCCGATCCTTTGTGAACAGAAACTTCCGTGAGGGGGTGATCCGTGACAGGAAAGGCGCCTTCGGCGGATGGTTCAGAAGCAGAGACCTGCCCCTGATGGCGGAAAAAACCTTTCAGGAAAAATGGGAAGAGATAAAGAAGATACACTGAGAAACGTCGTTGAACAGACCGGAAATATCGGCGGAGGAGATATTGCAGAGCGCGCGAGATGAAATCATCCAGAGACTGAAGGCGGCGCCCAGAACGACCCCGGCCCGCCGACCCGTCATGCCGCCGCTCCACGAGGTCTCCCTAACCGGTGAAGAGCTGATACATATGTTTTCCGAACGACTCGTCGCGGAAACCGGCATCGTCTATAGGGCAAAAAACCGGGACCAGGCGCTGGAAAAACTGACCGAGATCGCCGAACAAGAGGGGCTCAAAAGCGTCATGGCCTCCACCGATCGTGTCGTGGCCCCTTTGGATCTTCCGGGATGGGGGAGAAAGACCCGTGTGAAGGTGATGAGCCCTCGCGATTTCGAGCAGCGGGACGATTTTAAAGACGCCGTCTTCGCAAGGGCGGATGCAGGAATTACCGGCGCGGATTTTGCCGTTGCCGAATCAGGCACATTGGGGCTGATACACGACAAGGATCAGGCCCGGTTGATCTCCCTGGCACCTATTCTGCATATCGCCGTTGTGCCCGTGGAGCGGGTATTTCCCGTGTATGAGCAGGTTGTGGAAAATGTGTTCAAAAAAGACTTTCCCAGTCAGTTTGTTTTCATCACGGGTCCCAGCATGACCGGGGATATCCAGGGGCAGCTCTTCAAGGGGATGCACGGACCGAGGAAAGTCATCGTCATCTTGCTTGGGTAATCTGCACGCAATGGAGAAAGAGACCATGGTCGCTCCGAAACAGAACCGACAAACCCTGACGTACCCGACCCGCCCCATCACCCGTTCGGCAAAGCCGCTCGCTCGCCGGGTGATGCGTCGATTGGGCATTGCCCTTCTGTTGCTTTTGGGCTTCTGGTCGCTGGGGGGCTGTGCCTTGATCACGCTGAGGAAGGACGTGCAGATATCCAAAGATTCCTGCCTCATTTTCGGTGAAATCATCAGCAAATCTCCCCTGCGAAAGCCCATTGTCGTCGTCGCCTATTCGGGACAGGGTGATCAATTCACCATTGGAGATTACGCCCTTTTGTCCGAACCGGGGGCCTACGAGCTCCTGGTTCGGGAAGGACGTTATCGCCTCTTTGCCTTCGAGGATGTCAACGGCAATCTGACCTACGATCCCGGGGAATGGGCCGGACACTATGGAACGCCGCACGAGGTGGTCACCCAATGGGGCGGAGTCGCGTGGGGAATCGATATCGAGATCTCCGACAACCCTTCCGCGCAAATTCCTTCCTTGACCGATACGCTGTTGGCCTATTCCGCCGGACAGAGAAAGCCCAGCACGTCGGCAGGCTCCCTTGCCGATCTGGACGATCCGGCTTTCTCCGCAGAGGAGGGGGAAAGGGGATTCTGGGCCCCTCTGGAGGCTTTCCGCCGCAGCGGCTGCAACATCTATTTTCTCGAGCCTTACCGCCGCGGGAGAATTCCCGTACTGCTGGTGCACGGAGCCGCCGGCTCTCCGCAAGACTGGAGATATTTTATTGAACACTTGGATCGCTCCGGCTATCAACCCTGGATTTTTCATTATCCCTCAGGTGCCCGATTGGAAACCGTCTCTCTCCTGTTGCGCAAAAAACTCTACGATCTGGACCAAAAATATCGCCTTGAACGACTGTACGTCGTGGCGCACAGCATGGGAGGACTTGTATCCCGCGCCGCCCTGATCGAGCCGGACCGGCAGAACCGGGCCGTCAAACTCTTTGTTTCCCTATCGACTCCCTGGGGTGGAGAGACGATGGCCAAGACCGGTGTTGAAAATTCACCCGCCGTGATTCCCAGCTGGAAAGACATGGAACCTGAAAGCGATTACATCCGCAAGGTGTTTGCCAAGAAATTACCCGAAACGATGCGATATTATCTCTTCTTCGGGCACAAGGGCGGAGGAAGTTTCTTCCGGCAGAACAACGACAACACCGTCACGCTCGAAAGCATGCTCGACCCGCGTGCCCAGGCCGATGCCCTGAAGGTCGTGGGCTTCAACGAAGACCATCTCGGCATTCTCAACAGCGCGGAAGTGATAGCCCGGTACAGGGCCATCGTCGCGGCGACAGAGGCAAGCCTGGACAAGACATTCGAGTCCGACCGCGGCTACGTGGAGATCGGTCACCGCTTTCTGCCTGCCGATGTCAAGCCTCCTTTGCAAATGGCCTTTGTCCTTGTACCCGCGCAAAAAGAAAGCCCGGAAACGCAATTCAAGGTGAATCCCTTTCTTGCCAGACAGGAGACCGGAGCGGTTGCGCCGGGCGATTACGAGGCGAGCCTCTGCGCGCTGGGCTTCAAGACCGAACCGGCGAATCACCCTGTTTCCGTCCCGGCCGGAAAGATCGCTGAAGTGAACTACGTCCTGCGTCCCCAAGGCATGGTAGCCGGCGTGATCTCCGCAACCACGGCGGGCGATGACAGCTATTGGGGATACATCCATGACCTGCCGGAAAAGGTCAAGGTCCGGGCCATCCGTCTTTCAGGAGCCGACCATATCAGGCGCGTGCTCCATCCCGCAGACGGGCTGAGCGAACGTGAAGTGCTCAAGACCTTCCTGTCATCCAAAGATTATGCGTACAGAAATCAATTCGCCTTTTTCGATCTTCCCTCCGGTGAGTACACCCTGTCGATCGAAGCGGACGGTTGCGAACCCTATGCGACCACCGTGAAGGTCCGGCCGGGTGAATTTATCCCGCCGTCACCTTTCCGACTTATCGTCAAGTAGACCCTCACCGCAAGCAAAAAAGGGTAGTGACTCCTTTCGACCGCAAAGATTTGCCTCGCCGGCGCTCATACCTCTTTTTCGACCGAAAAACCTGTCAATCACCCTCTCTGAGGCATCTTCACGGCCAAACTGAGTCACTACTCGAAAAAGGAAATGCAGGTTCCCGAACGGGAACTCATGAACGGGACGGATTTTTCGAAACGGTCCGGCTCCTCATGGTTTGCTTTGGAGACGCCCTTTCATTTTCGCCTTGAGCGGGGGGACGACCAGCGGCAGAAGGACCGCCAGAAAGGCGACGCCCCACATCACCATGCACAGGGGCGATTCCCAGAGGCTCTCGACCCTCCCTCCGGAGATGATCAGCGTCTGCCGGAAGGATCTTTCCATCACCGGCCCCAGGACCAGTCCTACGACCAGCGGGGCCGGCTGATATCCATACCTGCGCATCACATAACCAATGACACCCGCACCGAGCATCACCCAGACATCGAAGAGGACGCCGTTGTCCCCATAAGTGCCGATCGCGCACAGAACGAGAATGACCGGCATCAGATAGCGGGAGGGGACCCTGACGAGCTTGGCAAACAGCCCGACCAGCGGGAGGTTCAAGATCAGAAGCATGGCGTTTCCCAGATAAAAACTCCCGATGACCCCCCAGAAGACCTCGGGACGGTCGCGCAGGAGAAAAGGGCCGGGGGTGACACCGTGCAGGAGCATCCCGCCCAAAAGGACGGCGGTGGCCGGGGTGAAGGGCAGTCCCAGCGAAAGAAGCGGGATCATCGCCCCGCCGGAGGCGGCATTGTTGGCCGATTCGGGGCCGGCGACCCCTTCGATGGCCCCGTTGCCGAACTCCTCCGGATGCCTGGAGACCGATCGCTCCATCCCGTAGGAGGCGAAGGAGGCCATCGTGGCCGCGGGCCCGGGCAAAAGCCCGATCAAAAATCCCAGGATTGAACCGCGGGCGATAGGGGCCAGCGAACGCCGCATCTCCGCCCGGTTGGGGTAGAGTTCGCGGAGCCTGACGGGCAGGATTTCCATCGGCTTTTCCCGGGCGGCCATCACCGCAAAGACCTCGGCTACACCGAACAGCCCCGTCGTGATCGCGATGAAGCTGATCCCCCCCTGGGCGGCTTCGATCCCGAAGGAGAAGCGCTCCAGACCGCCGATGGGATCCATTCCCACGGTGGAGAGGATCAGTCCCACCATCATCATGACCAGGGAGCGGCTTCGGGATTTTCCGGTCATGTTGGACAGAAGAACGACCCCCAGGACCGTCAGGGCGAAGTATTCAGCAGGCCCGAAGGCAAGGGCGGCCCTCGCCAGGAGCGGGGCGAAGAACTGCAGGGCGATCACGCTGACCGTACCGGCGAAGAAAGATCCGATGGCGGAAATCGCCAGCGCCGCCCCGGCCCTTCCCTTCTTCGCCATGGCGTAGCCATCGAGCGTAGTGACCACGCTGGCCGGCTCCCCCGGGACATTGACAAGAATCGAGGTCGTCGACCCTCCGTACATGGACCCGTAATAGATCCCCGCCAGCATGATGAGGCCGGCGGTGGGACCGAGCTTTAGGGTCAGAGGGATGACCAGGGCCATGGCCGCCGCGGGGCCCAGACCCGGCAGCACGCCGATCAGCGTGCCGATGAGCGCGCCGGCAAAGCAGGCGATCACGTTATCGATTTGCAGCGTGATCAGCAGATACGACAAAATACCCTGTTCAGTCACGGAAAACCTTCTCCCTCAAAACAAGAGACCCTGCGGAAAGGAAAGCTTGATCCAGGCCACGAAGAGTAAATAGCAGAACAGGCAGACCCCCGCCGAAAGGAGGATGGGGCGCACCCAGTCTTTGGCCTCCATGAGCCTGCTGCAGAGGATCACGAGCAGAAAGGTGGAGACGAAAAAACCGAGCCACTGCATCACAAAAAGGTATATGACCAAAAGGAAGGCCAGGATGAAAACCTTCGCCTCCCCCTTGCCGCGGAAAAAGGTCCTCATCGCCCCGGATACCGATCCTTTTTCCCTTCCCTCCTCAGTCGTCCCAGGTGACAGAAAGGCCCGGATCAGCTGCCCCAGCGACAGGATCAACAATACCCCGCCCAGGACCAGAGGAAAGGCCGCGGGCCCGGGACTTTCCAAGGAATCCAGGGGGTAGCGCGCCGTGTAGATGAGAAACACGACGCTGAAGAGGATCAGCACCACGCTGCTGGCGATGTCTTTTCGCGGACTCATACGCCTACACCTGAAGCACTGGGGGCAGGGAAAAGGGCTCCCCCTCCCTGCGGCAGAAAGGGGAGCCCGGGATCAACGCTATTTCAGCAGTCCGGCCTCCTGCATGATTTCCCTCGTCTGCTTGTCGACTCCGGCCACGAATTTCGCGAACGCCGCCGGGGCGATATAGCGAGGTGTCGAACCGAGCGACGAGGCGAAGTCCATCCACTCCTTGCTTTCCACGGCCTTCTTGACGATGGGGCTCAGTTTGTCGACAACCGCCTGGGGGACTCCCTTGGGGGCGGCGATGCCCCGCCACTGATCGAACTCCATGTCGACGCCCGCTTCCTTCATCGTCGGCACCTCGGGCCAGATATTGATCCTTTTTTCACTGCTCACGGCCAGGATGCGCACCTCGCCGGACTTGACCTGATTGAAGACCTCCGCCGGGTGCTGGCTCGAAGAGTCGATCTTCCCGCCCATGAGCGCCACCATGGCCAGCCCCGTTCCGAAGGGGACATGGGTGATCTTGATCCCCGCCTTGGCGGCCATCGCCACAGGCACCATGTGGGTCACGCTGCCCATCCCGGAGTTTCCCATCGTCACCTTGCCGGGGTTCTGCTTGGCATGGGCGATGAATTCCTTCAAATTTTTCCAGGGTGCGTTCTTGCTGACGGCGATCGAGACGGTTTCAATCCCCACCCCCGCTATGGGTTCGAAGGCGTTATAGTCGAAGGGGATCTGTTTTCTGGCCGCCAGCGTGTTGATGGCCCCGGAATACCAGATCAGGGTGTGGCCGTCGGGCTTTGCCCGGTGCACCTCGTTGTAGGCGATGGCCCCGCCGGCGCCCAGCACATTGCGAACCACCATGGGCTGCCCCAGATCACGGGAGATGAATTCCACCAGTTTCCGGGCCTGGATATCGGCCGCCGCGCCCGCGGCAAAGGGATTGATCAATTCCACATGCCTCGCGGGCCAAGGATCGGCCGCCAAAGCGGGACCTGCCCCCCACGCAAGCAGAACCGCCACAAGACACAGGGCCGTCAGGGCCGGGTTCATTCTGAATATTCGGCAATCTTTCTTCATCTGTCTATCTCCCTTCCTCGCATTTTATTCACTTTCTTTTTCTTGACCGACCTACACCATCGCCCACGCTTCCTTGATTACCCGTTTGGTATTGGCGATGACGACCTCCGACGTCTCCTCTGCAAGCAGGGGCCGCACCTCGGCGCTCAGGACAGGGCGCTTCTCCGGGCTCAGCAGCTTCAAATCCAGCAGAAGCCTGAAATAGTCCCTCACCTGGGGGGTGTCGATCTCCCCTCCCGGCATCCCGAAACGGGGCTGCAGATCCCCGTAACCCGGATGCCGCCTGTCCCTAAAGGCGCAGCTGCCGATGTGGAAGTGCATAGGATATTTCATCACCAAAGGGATCGCCTCCTCGGGCCTTTCCCTCAGAAGCGGGAAGTGCGAAAGGTCCGACAGGACTCCGAAGTTGCTGAACTCCTTGTTCACCTCCGCCGCCACATCGGCCGCATCCTGAAAATGGCCGATGAGAAAGGCCTTGTCGATATCGTAGTCGAAAACCTTCATGTAGATCCCCATGGGCCCCTGCTCCTTGGTATATCGGCAGATCTCCTTGAGGGAATCGATCAGGATCTTTTTGGCCTCCTCCTTTTTTTCATCGCCGGGGTGCTTTCCCGAGAAGACCCTCATGCAGGTGGCGCCCAGATGGAAGGCCTCGTCGACGCCGTTTTTCATAGCGCCGATCGCCTTCTTGCGCTCCTTGGGATCGAAATCGTTGATGTTGATCTTCAGACTGAACATCCGGGGCTGGTTCGCATAACAGACCTCCATGTGCGAGGTCTCCAGAAGCTTTGCCGCCTCGTGGCGCACCTTGGGGTCCTTCATCCAGCCGACCTCCACGGCCGTCCAGAAGTCGTCCTCGACGATCTTCCGCAGCGTCTCCACGATCGGACCCTCCCCCGTAGTCGCCTCCGGGTAGGCCTTGAAATGGACGATCCCCAGTTTCACGTACTTGTAAATCGAAAAATTCTCCATAGGGTTTCCTTTCTCTAAGACACCTTGATCACCACCTTGATCGCGTCTTCGATCCTCTCCCGGAAGTACGTAAAGGCCTTGGGGAGCTCCTCCAGGGGGAAGGTGTGCGTATGCATCAGTTTGGCGTTGAACTTTTTCTGCGTCATGAGGGCGGCGGCCCGATGGGTCGCGCTGTTTCCTTCGCCGCGGATTCCGTAAAGATAAATGTTGTTGCGGACGAGCTTTGCCAGATCCACTGGAACGGCCTCTCCGGGAAAAGCGGCCAGACAGATCCGCCCGCCCCGCTGGATCATGTCCAGGGCCTCGTTCAGCGCATTGGACGCCCCGGAGCACTCCAGGACATAGTTGACCCCCTTGCCGCCGGTGATCCTCTTCACCGCCTCCACGGGATTCTCGTTTCTGATATTGACCACATGATCCGCGCCCAATTTGACTCCCAGGTTGAGCCGCGCATCCCTGGTTCCGGTGAGGATCACGGGTTCCGCGCCCAGGGCCTTGCCGACGGCGACACCCATCAGGCCGATCGGACCGGGGCCGGTGACGACCAGGCTCTGCCCTGCGACCAGGCCGCCCAGGACATCCAGGCCGTACATGGCCGTGCCGGCGGTGACGATCAGGGTGGCCTCTTCGTCGCTCATTTCGTTGGGCACATGGATCAGGGTGTTGATGTGGTTGACGGCGTACTGCGCGAATCCCCCGTCGGTCGTGAATCCGTTTGCCCTGTGGCCTTTTTGGTGATCGCCGTAGTTTTGGCCGTAATTGAGACAGGAGGTGTACATCCCCATCCGGCACCGCTCACAACGGCCGCAACCCGCGTGTATCTCGACGGCAACGCGGTCGCCGATTTTGTATTCGTCCACACCCGCCCCGAGCTTCACCACGGTACCCATGTATTCATGGCCCGGCGTGAAATCCTTGTTGAAGGGAGGGCCGCCCCGGACGATCGCGGGCAGCCCCTTGGTGATGATCTCCACGTCTGTTCCGCAGATAGCCACGGCGTCAACGCGCACCAGGACCTCGGCCGCCGCCGGCTCCGGCACGGGCTTCTCCGTCAGCCGCAGCTGTTCCGGACCGTCCAGGACCCAGGCCTTCATCGTCTTGGGGACAGCGAGCGACTTGCTTTGCTCTCCGGTCATGGCGTTCCTCCTTACTTTTTGATCTGACTGCAGAGGAAGGCGATCTTTGCCGTGTCCTCCGTGAGGTCCGAGAGATAATAGGCGGTCTTGAGGTCCTGCCCCACCGCCAGGATCCCGTGTTCTTCCATCAGGAGCACCCGGGCCGCAGGATATTTCGTGAGGCCTGCCTTGACGTACTCGTAAAGCTCCGTGGATCCGGACATGGCGCTTTCGATCCGGGGCACCTCCTTGAGGACCGCCTGGGCCGACACGGTCGCCATCGGCAACGTATCGACGCAGTTCGAATAGGCGGTCGCATAAGGGGGGTGGACATGGGAGACGGCGCCCGCCTCGGGACGGAGCTGGTAGACCGCCAGGTGAAAGGCCGTCTCCTTGGAGGGTTTCAGGCCGCAGGGATTTTCAATGATGGTGCCGTCGATCTTCATCAGGAGGTTGATCTCGGGTTCGATATCCCCCAGGCAGATGCCGGTCGGTGTGATCAGGACGGTGTCCGTTCCGGGGACCCGGACGCTGATGTTTCCCCCGGTCCCGCTGACGAGCCCCCGGTTGAACGATCGCTTGGAAAACTCGGCAAGCTCCTTCCGAAGACGGATGATCTCCATTTCTTTGCTCATGGTGTATTCAACTCCTCTCTTCTTCCATATAGGCGATCAACTGGTTGACGCAGGCATCGACAAACGGATCGTCATTGATATGGGCGTCGATTTCCCGCAGAACAATGTCTTTCCTGAGGCGGTCCTTCAGGGCCTTTAGAAAGATCCGATTTCCCGCGCCGTCATAAAGGGCGCCCCCTGGGGCGCCATAGACGGACCATCCTCTGAGAGGGACCAGGACCGCCGCGGGTCCTGCTGCGGCGTTCAGGCGCTCGGCCATCACAGAGCCCAGGAGGGCCATCTCGCTCCGGGAGAGCTTGACATTGGCGTTGTAAGGGTTGTGCATCACCGTTTTTCTTCTCCTCAATCCCGGAGGGATCGACTCCCGCGGACCGAAGCAGAGGTACTCCAGACCGCCGGTCGAGACGACCTGGGGGATCCCCTTTTTCCCGGCCGTCATGAGCCTTCCCGGATTGACGGGCCGATAGACGCCTGCCTCTGCGACCTCCTCGGCAAGCTCATGGGGGGTCAGATCGAGGACGCCGTGAATCATGCCTTCTAAGATCAGGTCTTCCATGGCCGACCCGCCGGCCCCCGAGGCGTGGAAGGCGACCGCGTCGAATCCCTTGGCCTTGAAGGCCTTGATCGCCCTGCTCGCCCCTGTCTCCGTGTTTCCCAGCGCCGTCACGGCGATGGTCTTTCTTCCCGGCTCGACGCCGATCCGCATCCCGTGCTCCACCATCCCGACCACTGCAGCCGCTGCATTGGCCAGGATGGGCCCGGTCACCGGATTCGCCCCGCCCAGGAAGTCGCCCACCGAAAAGACCATGGCGATATCCCGATCGCCGACATAGGGGCGGATGTTGCCGGAGGCGATCGTGGAGACGATGTACTTGGGAAAACCGAACGGGAGCGCCCTCATGGCCGACGCAGAGATCGCCGTCCCCTGGTTTCCCCCCAGGCCGACGACCCCGTGGATCCTGCCTTCGGCAAACAAACGGACAAGGAGCCGGCCGGCCCCCTTGCCCATCTCCGCCATGATCCGGTCCCTGGCGCCCGTCTGAACCAGGGCGGAAAGATCCCAACCGCTCAGACGGGCCACCTCCCGGCTTGATACCTCCGCCGGGACCGCGGGCGGACCTAAAGGGCCGATATCGATCACCGTCGCATCGTAACCCAGGGTACCGAGGAATCCCCTCATGGAGGCCGCCTCGGCCCCTTTCGTATCGAGAGTCGCCAGGATGGCGATATTCCCTTTCCGGGTCATTTCACCGCCTCTGGGAGAGGCCTCTCCGTCATCCTCTCCAGAACCGGCCCGGCCAATCGCGCTTGGCATCGGGGACCTTGAAGTTGAACTTCTTCACCTCTTCGAGGAAGGCGGCCAGATGGTTGCCGATCCTCTCGAAGACCGCGTGACCCTGCTCGACGCTGGAGCGCAGCGGGTTGCCGATAGTGGCGGTATCGGAGTATTCGTGGTGGAGCATCGGCACGAAGATGTTTTCCGAACCCTGGAATTTGACCGTGTTGGTTCCATCGGACTTGCTGAAGGCCGAACCCATCCACTTGGGGGCGTGGGCGCGGTCCGCCTTGGCCCGTTCCATCTTGACCGCTCCGTCGTAAAGGCCCCTGTCCTTCAGGTAGGCCATCGTCGTGGAGGTCTCCAGCTCGCCCGCATGCCAGCCGGGAGTCTCTTCCGGCGGGCCCGTCATCAGGTCGGCGACGACGGCGCAATCGCGCTCCGTGGGGGTCTTGTAATAGGCGCAGAAGCAGCCGGTTTCGGCCCGCAGGGTGCGAAGGGCATCACCCTGGGAGCCCATGTTGGTCCCGTGGTGGGAAACGAAGATCAGCTTGTTGAAGCCGGAGAAGATCAGGCTGCGCCCGATGTTGTACAGGACCTCGCGGAAGGTCTCCGGGGCGAAGGTGACCGTTCCTGTTCCCCAGCCGGGTTCGCCCATGTGGTGGGTTGAAACGCCGAAGGGAAGCAGCGGCGTGTAGAGCACCTTCGCCTTCTTGGCGGCGTACTCGACACTACCCATAGTGGTGTAGGAGTCGACTCCCAGGGGCACATGGTGACCGTGCTTCTCCATGCTGCCGACGGGGATCATGACCGTGTCGTTTCCCGCCTTGATGGAGGCGGCGACGTCGGTCCAGGGGATTTCATTGAGATCATAATGTTCTGTCATGGTGATTCTCCTTTTCATCTGTTGGATTGATTCCGTTTTTGGAGGTTTTATGGTAAACCTTTTCCATCATCATAATTTTCGGAAACCTCTTTGTCAACTTTTTTTTCCGCCGCCCCTTTTCAAGGGACTTCCTGTGGACTGCCTGACCTGAAGTGTTGTCTTGAAGCGTTTAGTTTTTTCGATTTTTCCTCCGGAAATGAGACTGAGCAACGTCTCCATGGAGGCGGCCCCCAGGTCATGCATGGGAATCTTCACCGTCGTGAGGGGCGGATCAAAGTAGGAACTCAGGGGGATGTCGTCGAAACCGACAACGGCCAGATCTTTCGGAACCGCCAGCCCCATGGCCTTCGCCGCCTTGATGACGCCGAAGGCCATCTGGTCGTTGGCCGCCGCGATCGCCGTGGGCCTGCCTTTCCCCTGCAGAAGCTGCATGCCCAGGAGGTAGCCGCTTTCCGGAGTCCACAGCCCTTTTCCGACAAGCTTAGGAGAAAACGGCACCTGGTTCCGGGTCAAAGCGGTCTTGTACCCTGCCAGGCGGTCCAGGGCGGTCGTGGAGCCGTCCGGTCCGCCGATGAACCCGATCCGCCTGTGGCCGATATCGAACAGGTGCTGAACCGCCTGGATCATACCGCCGATGTTGTCGACCATGACCGCAGGAAAATCGACATTGTGGCGGCCGATCACCACCACCCTTTCCTTCAGTTCCTTCAGAATGGAAAGGGTTTCGTTGCCGTTGATGATCCCGCCGCTGAAGATGATTCCGTCGGCCGATTTCTCCCGAAGCAGATAGATATAACGGCTGATCCCCCCGGGCTTTTTATCCGTATTGTGAAGCGTGACCGCATATCCGGCCGGATCGGCCACATCCTGGATGCCCCGGACGATCTCTGCATAGTAGGGATTGGAAATATCCGGGATGATGATCCCGATCGTCATGGTCTTTTTCATCAGAAGCCCCTTGGCAAGGGCATTGGGACGGTAGTCCAGCTCCCGAATGACCTTCAGCACCCTCTCCCGCGTGGTCCGGTTGACCTTGTGATGACTCTTGTTGACCACGCGCGATACGGTGGCGATCGAGACGCGGGCTTTATCGGCTACATCCAATATGGTGGGCATGATGCCTCTCCGGCAAGAAAATGGCAAACGTTTACCAGAGAGGGATAGGTGATTTTGCCGCCGTTGTCAATAGCATTCCCAATCCTCCCGTCGCCCCGGTTCAATGGCGACAGGGGATTTTTTGTCCTGTTGATTTACGAAAGAGCCGGATGGATCCGGTTTGTCGTTTTTGAGATGGCGTCGAAGCCGTGGAGAAACGAATAGGTCACCCTGCCTTGCCGCGGGTGCGGCACGGCTCGGGCATCTTAATTTGATATTGCCGGTGAGTTTATGGTTTTATAATTTCCATAGGCCGTGGAGGTTGCAGTATTCCCGTGCCGTCACCTTCGCCGCCTCCACAGGGAAGATCGCTTCCGGCGCCTGGCCCGGCGCAAGGAACTGTCGATATGCTTTCCCGTCGGCGATGATCTCGATCCACTCGATGTAATGCTTTTCCTCCATGGGATGGGCGACGCTCCCTATCTTCACCTTGATGCCGCCTGCCACTTTTTCCACAACCGGAACATGCTTTTCTTTTGCCCCGTCCGATGTGTTTTCCTTCATCTGCTTCATGGGCTGGCCGCAACAGACCAGTTCGCCCGCCCCGCCATGCAGAACTTCAACGATATGACCGCAAAGTTCGCATTTGTAAACGTCGTATCGATTTGCCATGATGCCCCTCCGCTTCTTTTGTTAAACCATTTTGCCGGTGCCCTTCCCCGAAGCAGACTATCCGGTATTCGAGACATCGAAGACCGAAGCATGTCTCGGGGAATATGACCCGAATAGATCCCCTCTCCCCTCTACAAAAGGAAGAGGGGATCATCGGGTTTCAGGCAAGCGAAGAGTTCTATCGCCTCTGTCGCCGTCGAGGAACTACTACTTTTTAGCCGGGGCCTTTTTGACGGCCTTTGCCGCCGTCTTCTTCACCGCCGCCTTTTTCACAGGCTTCTTTTTGGCCGCTGCCTTTTTGGGGGCTGCCTTTTTCACAGGCTTCTTCTTGGCCACTGCCTTTGCCTTCTTTTTCGGGGCTGCCTTTGCCTTCACTGCGGGTTTCTTTTTGGCCACTGCCATTGTCGTCTTCCTCCCTTCGATTTTGTGTAAATGGTTTTCGACTTTGTTCCTCTTCGGATCTGCGGTTTTCATTTTGCGTTCACCGCAACCGCAATCCCCCTCCATCCGCTTCTTCACATCCTTCATTACATTCCCTGTATCAATATACCTGGCTATGGTTTCCTCCCCGCGATTATTTTTCACCTCATCCGCGTCGGAAGTTTGCCACAGTCAGATAACTTGCGTGTAAACATGACAGAAGAATTTCTATATGTCAATAGATTTTCCATCAGGGTGATGTATCAGATCTTGTGTCAGGTATAGAAGAAGGGGTATCTCCCGGTTAACGAGACCGAAAAAGAAAGGAGATACCCCATGGAACAAGTAGTTTGGAGTTTGCCACAGGCTTATCA